>ERZ779626.200-NODE-200-length-40521-cov-7.276776_pt1 | contig 40521 bp, 24 predicted proteins | sample MGYA00514209_ERZ779626 | MGnify/ENA primary metagenome ERZ779626 (study PRJEB29562, sample SAMEA4376713) | mouse gut metagenome | isolation source: Cecum | study: EMG produced TPA metagenomics assembly of the A DSS colitis mouse model was used to assess the...
CAATAAAAGACCCGTAAACACCGTGTTCCAGAAATACGCGCTCTTTCCGCATTTAAACGTTTACGGGTCTTTTATTGGGCGGCAGGCGGCTTATGTCCTCTCCGTCCAAAAGTATTTGCCCCGACGTGGGAAGCTCGAAGCCCGCAATCATTCTTAGCGTTGTGGTCTTACCGCAACCCGACGGACCGAGAAAGGTAACAAACTCGCCCTTTTTTACCTGTAAATTGAAATTTTCCACGGCAACGGTGTCGCCGTCGTATACTTTTTTTACGTCTATCAATTCGATTATATTTTCGCTTTTGCCCATATCCGTCTCCTTAAAAATTAGGCGGTGTGGAAATCCACAGAAATTTCGCCGTTCCGTTTCCGTTGTTTGAAATATTGTGCGACTTGTCCGCCGCATAGTAAAAGGTTTCGCCCTTTTTGCAAATATATTTCTTTTTGCCCAGCTCCAGACATATCCTGCCTTCCAAAACGTATCCGAACTCCTCTCCCTCGTGAGGGAAATCGACCGAGGTGGACGCGCCCGCCAACAGCTCAACAAGGACGGGTTCCATTTCGTTTTTCTGCGCGTTGGGTATTATCCATTTCAAAAGCATGCCGTTTTCATGCTTTTCTATGAAATCGTCCGCGGAGAAAACTATGCGCGCGTCGTCCTCTTTTTTGAAAAACTCGGCAAGGTCGGTACCCAAAGCCGAAAGAATGTCGCGCAAGGTCGAGATAGACGGCTCCGTCAAATCGTTTTCAAGCTGCGATATGTAGCCCTTGGTCAGCTCGCACCGGTCGGCAAGCTCCGCCTGCGAAAGGTTTAGCTGCAGCCTCAGCCGTTTTATTTTATTGCCTATATCCATAATAATCCTCGGGATTAGAGATTTTAAACAAAAAGTTTAATAAAAATAAACCCAAACAAGAAGATTATATATATGCCGACCCCCTATGTCAAATAATTTTTATATGTCGATAAAAAAATTTTTTCAAGACGCGCAAAAACCGCCGCGCGGGAAAAATTTCCCGCGCGGCGGTTTTTTTATAAAGGTAATTTAAGCGCCCTGCGCATCGCCCGTTATTTCAAACCGAACGTTTGAAAATTCACAGGTCAATCCACGGTTGGCAAACAGACAAAGATACATATAATCATTGTCAACCGCAACAAAATCGAAGTCGGTAAAGGTCTGTTTAAACGTGCCGAACGTTACGTTAACCGTCTGCCCTATCCTTTCTATCGAAACGTTATAAACAGCGCCTGCCGTAACGGCTGTGGAGTTGCCCGGTTTTTTAAGAGTAGCGTTTTCACGGCTGAAAAGCACCGCGCTTCCGTCGCCCATCGCCCCCGCCGTAACATAGTTGGAGGTTATTATTTCTTTGCCGGTATAGGTATCCGCGGGTACTCCGTCGATATATATGTCGTCCCTAAGCATCATACCGAAGCCGGACTGGTTCGGTTTGTCGGTTCCGACAGCCGTGACTTTTACTTCCGCAGACGCCGTAAAATTCTTTTTCGCATCTATTTGCATAAATACCGCGCCGAAACCGTCGCCGGTTCCGTCGAATTTACCGTTATTGCCGCCAGGATTTCCAACCGTAAATTTTTCGCTGTCGTAACCTATTGTGAAGCTGCTTGCCTTTTTACCGCCGATATTGCCCAATACCGTTTTGTACCAGTCGCCCGTCAATTTTCTGTTTGCGTACTCCGCAGGATTAAACGCAGTATATGAAGGCTTTACATAATCTTCATTTATGGAAGAAGCGTAATCGCCGACCTTGTCGGGAGCGGATACGTTCGTTTTGACGTTGTTTTTTAAACCGCAATCCGAATTTTTAATTTCCTGCGAAAACCGGTACGCAACCGTTTTGGCGCCATATTTGTTTATGTGGGTTTTATCCATACCCGAAGGGGTTTTATTTGTACCTTCTAACGTATAACTTGTGTAAGCGTGGAATTTAGCCGCCTCCGCATTGTCGGCCGAATAAATATTTTTGGTTATCGTAGTTAAGTCTACAACGGTCGTTCCCGTGGCTTGCCCCAAAGTTTTGATTGCCGCCGCATAATCGCCGTCGGAAGTGTTATGTACGACCGACCCTGTATATGCACCCTTTTCGTCATATCTTACTATCGGCGTACAGAGAATAGGCGTAGCTCCCTTTTCCTTAGCGACCTTGACATATTTTTCATTCAGAATATACTGAAATGAATCGCCCTTGGCAGTGGTCGGCTGGTCGTAAGCGCCGGCGGGATCTGTAAAGCGCGCAGGCTCGTCGCTTTTTTCGTCGTTATGACCGAAGCCTATAATCAAATAATCTCCCGCGGAAACAGAGCTTGTAAGCGTACTGTAATTTGCTTCCGTCAAAAAACTTTTGGAGCTTCTGCCCGATATAGCCAAATTTACAATTTGATTTTGGTCGCAATTTATATAGTTATAAAGCTGCGTGCCGTAACCGTAACGGGGAATATAATAATTGTCGTTAAAAGCGCAGACCGTGCTGTCGCCGACAAGGTAAATTTTACCCGTGAATTTTACGGAAGTATCTTGTTCGGGCGTCCCGCCTTCGGGAGGGTTGGTTGTTCCGCCCGGTGGATTAGTCGTTCCGCCGTTTTCCTTATCCTTGCCCTTGCAGGCAGTCATGCCCATGCAGGCGAACGCTGTGCCGATACACAGTGCGGACGCCAGAACCGCGCTTAAAATTTTTTTGCTTTTCATATAATTCTCCTTTAAAAATATTTCAAACAGATAATGATATTTGTGCGTTAATTCATTAACGCACAAGAGGGTACCCTCTTGTCTTTCGGCTTTTAATTATAAATTTTTACCGAGCAGATATTTTTTGTATTTATTGTAATCTATGTCGATAACCGGTATTATGCTTGCGCAGGCGTCCACGTTTATTTGACGGTAAACGTCGTCGCTGCCCCTGTCCGCAAAAAGTATGTTGCCCTGACTGTCGCCGACGAAGAAATAACCGTCGTCTATCGAATCCGTCAGCGGCGCTTTTTCAAGCACTTCTTTCAGTTGCGGATAATTATTTTCATGCTCGGCAGCGCGCAGAAACCTAATTGCTTTGCCGTTGCCGTCCTTTTTCAGACACTCCGCAAAAGACGGTTCTAACTCAATATGTTTTTCTTTCAGTCGCGCGTCCCCTTTGTCAAGGAAAAGACCGTCGTTTATATAATCCATGACGCTTACCGCCAAGGAACGGCAAGCCGCGCCGTACAGCTCGTCTGAAACGAAAATTGCGCTAATCGTATCACCGTTATAGGCAAACACCTTCCACTCCGCATCCTGACCGTTGACCACGTTTTCAACTATGCGGCAGGAAGTTTTTATGCGGTAATTCGCGTCTGTAAGCCCGTCCTCCGCAAGCGCGTCTATCTTGCCGCTTTCCTGCGACAGACACCCCCAGGTGGCAAACACGTCCTTTATAAGGGAATTGACAAGACCGTCGTCGTCCGTGCGCCCGAAAGCCGCCGTCTTATATATCCTGTCTTTATCGAACTTTTTTGAAAAGTGTCCCGTGCGCTCTAAAATTTTATCGAAATCCGCGGGATGCGCGCCGAGGAGCTTCTGTGTGGAAACGCTGAGAAAATTCTGCAAATTCATAGGGTCGCCGTCGCCCATAAGTACGTACGCCGTACCGAATTTTTTATGCGATTTTTCAAGACTTTCCGCCATATCGAACTCTTTGAGGCACGCCTCGCTGAAAATGAAATCCGGACTGACAAGATATAAAATACCGCAGCAGTTTTTATTTGCCGTGACTTCCTCTACCTTTTTAAGCCAGTTCTGACCCGTTTTAAGCTCCGCGTCGTACCAAAAGTCCGCGCCATAATCGTTAAGCGCGGAAAGAAGCTTTGACACCGCTTCGCCATCCGCATGAGAATAGCTTACGAAAACGTATTTGCCGGAGGGGTTTTTTCTGCCGAGATATGTGTTGATCATTGCTTTTCACCCTCCTTTATCACGGTCTCGTAAAATTTGGAGCACCTTATCAGTATAGGATAAGTTATCCAGCGCGTTTTTTCGAATTTCTTCGGCGCGATGTAATAATATCTTTTACTTATCTCGTACGAAAAATATGTAATGACGTTGTATTCCTTTTTTGGAAGATATTGCTCGCTTTCGTATACGGTGAAGGCGTTTATAGTGGTTTTATCTACGTTTACCCGACTTGAAGTATGCGTAAGAACCTGCGGGTAACAGGCAAACCTTGTACCGCCCGCGTCGTCGCCCTTGAAAAATTTCAAAAGCTCTATAACCCTGCCGATGAATTTGTCTCGTTCGCCGCGACACTGCTCCTCGTCGTCGAGGTCGCAACGGTATACGTATTCGAATCCGCCGCCGGATTTTCTTCTGCGTTCTACCAGATAGCACTTGCCGTTTTTATCGTCCATGCTTATAAACGCGCCGAGGGGTGTAAGACTTACCATCTCCCTGCCGAGCATAATGGATATTTCGGACTTCTGCTCCTCGGTGTCGTCGATAAGATTTCTGAAAAGAGTGTAAAAAGTAGGCGACTGCCCCAAAACTTTAAGCTTACCGCGCACCCCCTGCATAAAAGCGAAATCTATCGCCTCCCTGCATTCCTTTACCGCCTGCGCGTTCAGCGACGAGGTTTGTTCCGCCTTTATTTCGTAATCGAGCTGCTGGCTTGTGCAATTGGCAAGTCCCGCGTAGTAAGTTAAAATAATTTTTAAGGTGTCTCGCAACGCCGAGCGGACGTCCATAATACCGCTCATGCCGCTTATCAAATCTATTTTGTTTTGTATGCTGTAAACGTTTTCGCTGGGGCTTACGCTGTGGTCGGTCTTGTCCCTGTCCAAATTTTCGAGACTGTACACAAGCGCGTCGGTATACGCCCTGATTTTAAAGGGCTTCAACGTCTGCGCAACCACGCCGTCATCACCGTCTACCTCGCCGAGATTAAGGGAAAGATACTTAATAGACTCACCGTAAAACTCTTTTCTGAGTTCTTCCACTTCGGCCGAGTCGAAATCCGCAAATCTTTTTTCCAGCTGACGGTTCACCTGTGAAAACAGCTCGTCATAGCTTTGGGTACCTATATATTCGAACTTAGCGAAAAGCTGAGGAAGAATTTCCTTACAGCCGACGACAGAAAACAGAATTGTCAAAATGGATACTATATCCATATTGCTTACGCAGTCTGCTTTAAGCCTGTCCTTCGACTCGATAACCCTGTCTTCGTTACAAAGTCTGTTCCGCGCGCCGAATTTACAGCCCGCGCCGGAGCATACGCAGTCCTCTTTGCATATATTGAAGTTGTTTTTGATAACGGGCAGAATATAATTTTCCACTACGGCAAATTGCTTGTCCTTGGCAACGACGAGAATTTCAAGCGCGTCCATAACGGAGGCAGCAAGCTCGCCGTAATATTTATAGCTAGAAAGTCCGTTACAGAATGACATTCTGTGTCTTTTCCGCAACAGGTCTCCCGTTATGTAAGAGTAAATCTTACCAGTGCTGGGCGCAAGAATTATCAGTTCCCTGTCCGCCTGCGAATTTATTTCCGGAGAAAAGAAAATTTTCACCGCCTCGCTTGTGTCGTTGTCGCTAAGCCCCGTATAGTTAAGGCGCAGAACCTTGGGACCTTTTTTATTTGATAATTCTTCAATGTTTCTTAAAAGCAGAAATTTATCGCAATATTCGTTCGGCGAATATCTGACAAGCGCATATTTCGACGGATAGAAATTGTCGCCGACCTTGAAGCAGCACGGAACAACCTTTGCGTCCGCGTCCGCATATTCGCCGTCGTCGGTAATTTCAACGTCGCAGATAAACCCGAATTTTTTGAAAAGAGTATATAAAATATCGTTCGACTCCGTCATGTGCCCCTTCTTTTTGAAGGATGACTGGCGCAGCTTTTGGATATGCCTGAAAACGGAAATATATTCCTTCGTTTCGCTGTAAAAAGCGCCGCCCTTTTTTAAAACGTCGAATTTGTCGCGGAAGCTTTCGCTTGCGTCAAGCCCCAGCGCGATATTCAAAAGCACGAAGCGCACCACGTCGTCGGTCACGTTATACGTGCTGTATAAATTGTCTGCGGCGTGCTTTATACGCGCTTCGCAATTGGATTCCGCACGGAAATCAACTGTCTTGTATAGCGCCTTGTATTTTGAAACGATGTACGCGAAAACGAGGTTAACTATACGGTTGAACATTTCCTCGCGGTAAATGGAAGCCGTTCTTAAATTTTTTTCCAGCTTTTTCAGCTCTTTTTCGTAGTCCGAAACGAAATCCAAACCGAGTACTATCTGTCTGACGTACTTATCCTTTATCCCGCGACATAAATCAATAATTTTATCTGTGGCGTCTTTTTCTTCAAAGACGTCTGCACTTTCTAACGGCATAATATTTCCCTTTAAATCAATTGCGTCTTATAAGCAGATTTGCAAGCTGCCTGTACTTTTCCTTTGCCATTACCTCGTCGGGGGCATCGGTGGCAAGCTTTGCAAGACAGCACTCCTGCCATTTGAACCTGTCCACCTCGGGAATGCCGGGCACCGCGCCCTCCTGCATACCCCACGCCAGTCTGATAACTCCGCGCGTGTCGTGTGCCTTTGTATCCATTTCCTCACGGAAGCCCGCAAACAGATTGTCCTTGTAATATGCGGGATATACGTGCGTATCGATCTGCATTTCCCTGAAAGGAACCGCCGAGGGACAGAAGATTATCTTTTTCTCGTTTTTGACCGCCGCCCATTTTGCCATAAGCTTTTCGAAGCACAGCCTTGTGCCCTTTTCGAACTGTACGGACGGGCGCATGCAGCACACTATGGTGTCCGACCTGTCAAGCGAGAAGGTAGCCATGTCCTGCGTGCCCGACGGAGTATCGAAAACGACGGTACAGTCGCATCTGTCCATGACGTCGAACGCGGCGGTTAAATTTTTGTTTTCCGGCCCCTGACCGTTCATTGCGAAAACCGTTTCCCAAAGAGCGTCCTGCTCTGCGGGGGTGACGTCGGAGCGAAGAAGAAGAACCGCCTCGTTTTCCACGTCGCGCGTAAAATAATTGCCAATGGGGATAAAATACTCGTTCAGTTTTTTATACGAGCCCCAGTCCGTCGGGTCGCCGTTATAATTGAATGTGTCGGATTTGGCGCGGACGCCGAGACCCTGCAAGGATTGCTCCGCGTCGTACTTGGCGCCGGAATCCTTTATAAGCATGGACATGCCGTAGCTTTCCGTATCAGCGTCCACTATGATAAGCGGAGATTTGCGGGTGGGCTTTTGCTCCTGAATAAGATAATAAAGGGTATTAAGCGTTGCGGTCGTTCTGCCGGAACCGCCTTTATATGAAAAAAATGAAATAACCGACATAAAAAATTTTTCTCCTTGGTTTCCCCGTTTACTCCTTGTTCGACGGCACCTTTGCCGTGAGATAAGTTATAAGATTGCGCATGAATTTAGAGCTGTCGCCCTCCGCGCCGAAAACGTTTCTGATTATTGTGCTGTGCGCGTCCTTTCTGTCCTCGGGGTCGCCGTTTTTCAAAAAAGCCACAAGCTGGGGATTGTATTCCATAGAAAGTAAGGACAAAAGCTGTAATTTTTCCGTAAGGTGCACAAGCTTGGTAAGCTTAACCGCGTCGGTATCCTTGTCGAAGGAATTCAACTTGTCTATAACCTTTTCGCGGTTGCTTCTTTCGCCCGCTTCCAGATTGGCAAGCAGATTGTCCGCCGTAAGCTGGTCGTCTATAAGGTCTATAAGCCCGTTAGCGACGAAACCCGCTATGTCTCTGAAAAGCTTCCTTGTACGTCCGATATATTCGTCGCGCCAGGCAATTTCCTCCGCGTGCTTTTTTTGCGCGGCGGAAAGCACGTTTTCGTACTTTTCGCGCTCTGCCTGCGCTGCTTTCTTTTCCTGTCTGCGCCTGTTTCTTTCGCTGTCGATAAAGGGCTCCTCATACTGCTCGTAATAGCGGTAGAAGGATATAAGCGCGTCAATGTAATAGTAGTTGGTAATTGCGTTGAAGCCGTCCTTATCCCATACCCAGCTCGACTCTCCGCCCTTGCGCTTTTTGTTGCGGATGATATCTTTTAAAGACTCCTTCATCTGCTTCTGAGGATACTGCACAACATACTGACTCATCAGGTTGTTGTTTTTAAGCATAAGGGGCAGAAGCGGAACCGCCGCTATATTGACTTTTCTGAGCTGTTTGGCAAGCTCGGAATTGGTGTCGTCCACCTTGTCGGAAAAGTCAAGTATATAGCTGTCTATTTTATATAAAAGTCCTTCGTTCTCGATCTCGTTATAACAGCGCTGCGTATTCTGTATAGCTATCTGGAAGGTGTTCAGCATTTTTTCGTATTCTTCGGGGTCGTTTACGGAAAGCTCGTAATCGTACGCCGAATTCAATATTATGCCTATTACGAAAAGATTGTTGAAAAACGCGTTGTTGTGGCTGGAAAGCCTTACCGTATCCATGTCGACGAGAGTACCGTCCTCGTAACAGGGGCCCTTGGACATATTGACCTTAAAAGGCGTTTTTGTTTTCAGGTTGCCGAAGCCCTCGTTCCACAGACTTTCCGCAAGAGAGACGGAGGCTTCTTTCAATACAGTGAAAGCGCCGTCTGCGCCGTCCTCGTCCGCCCTGTACGTCAGCGGCTGTCCGGCGTTGATTGCGTTATATAGCAGGTCAAGCTCTTTTAAAGAGTCCGCGGAAAGGTTGGAAAGGAAGTCCGCAAATTCGTCGAACCCGTCGCGTTTAAGGCGCTGCACCGTCTTTTCAAGCGAGGCCGGGTTGGTCAGCCCATGATAAAATTTAAAGTGCGCGACGGTGTCGCCCGAGGCCGAAAGCTGCTTTTCGAAGCGTCTTAATTTGCCGACAATATCCGCGCCGCAATCGAACCGTTTAAAAAGCCCCAGATAGACCGTCGACGCAACGTAAGAAAAATATAACGAAGGCTCTGCCCCGCTCATCTTCCTGAACGACCAGCCCGCCACTTTTCCATCGCGACGTACTATGCAGTCGCACGTGATTCTGATACATTCGAGATACAGCGCGCGGACAGCCTTTTCCACTTCCTCAGCGGAAAGTGTTTCGTCCGCGGTATAAACCCTGTCGCCCTTTATTTCCCATTTGATTTTAGCGTATTCTTCGGGGGCTACCCTTTTCATGCGGGCAAGGAAGCTTTCAACCGAGTCCGCGGCAAGGAACACCCAGCTTGCGCTGTCCAAATAGCCGCCCGTATCCCAACGAAGCCCTTCCGTCGCGGTGGTGTCGTCGTAAAAAGGCATACTGGAAAGAAGTATTCTTCCGCCCGACTTAACGCCCGAAGGGAAGCACTCGGCAAGCAGCTTGCAGACCGAATTTACAATTACGTTCAGTGTAGAGGGCTTGCCCTCCGTAAGCATTTCGGCAAAAGTAACACCTTCCGCCCCCTCCTCCTTTTCGTCCTCCAATAAGGAAATCTCTAACAGAAGCGCGGAGAGCGACGGGGCTATGGAAAGCACCCCCACCTCCTGCATTTCGTCGGAAAGGAAAAGTCCCTCGTCTGCGAGGGCGCGGCGCGTTCTTCTGTCGCCCGAACGGTATCCGTTGGCTATAAGGTCTTTAATCCACTCCCTTGCCGCAACTCTTTTGCTTTTGAATTTTCTGAATATGCCGCTCTCTCCGCCGGCTTCCGCAAGACCGTCGAACTCGTCCGCGGCATTATAATTCTTTTCGCTCAATTTCTCTCTCTCCTTTATCATTTGTTACTTTATTAAGGGTGTTTGTATTTGAATTCGCCGCCGAAACGGGCATAGTCGCCGCCTATTTTAGCGTATATGTATCTAAGCGGCTCGCACACGGTTTTTTTGATAGTAAACAAATCGCCGCGTTCGTTCAAAGTTTCGCCAAGACAAAAGCCCGCGCAATGCTCCCGCGCGATACAGTCTCGACATTCGGGAAGATTGTCCAGCGTCCTGCTCTGTAAAACGTCTATCTTCTTTTTATCGTAAATTATACGGTTGTTTTCTTTATCGTACTTGCCGTAGATAAACGCATCCATCTGTGCGGCGTTTTCGCCGCTTGTACACATTTCGCAGGCGGAAACGTAACCGTCCATGGTCAGGTGCGGCATAGGCAGGCAAGAGCGGCAATTATAACACGTTGGACCGTCGAAGTTGGTGGTGAAGTTGCTTTCGTAAAAAACCCCGCGCGTTTTGCCGTATTCCCTCGCCTCTATAAACCTGCGCGCAAAATGCATATTGTCTATCGGCTCGAAAGTCTTATCCTCCGTCTCGCTGACGGGCGCGAAAATGGGGTCGACCCAGATATGCTTTATACCCAGCGACAAAAGATAGTCAATACCCTCCTTTTGCCTGTCTATATTGTACGGCGTAATAGTACTGCGCACGCCGACCATGGCGCGCTTGTTTTCGAGGTTTTTGAAATATTTCAGGTTGCGCTCTATAACGGCGGACGTAGGTTTTCCGCTGACCGTCACGCGGAACATGTCGTGCGTTTCGGGAAGCAAGTCCATGGACACCCAGATTTCGTCCATGTTATAAGCCAGCCACTCCGCAAGGCGGGGGTTGAAAAACCCGTTAGTCTGTATTTCGCAGTTTACATCCGGTTTGAATTTCCTTGCGTACGCGCATATTTGTTTTATAAGCTCCGGCTCGGTAGTGGGTTCGCCGTCGCCGAAAAATCTTATTCCGTTCACTACGCCCGTGGCGACGTACTCGTCTATCCCGCACTTCGCAAAGTCCAAATCCAAAACGGTATATTTGGCTTTGCGCGCGCCGTAACAGTATTTGCACGCCATATTGCAACGCGACGTAAGCAGAAACGATATTATTCTTTTGTTACAGTAAGGCAAACAATCCTCCCGCGCGGCGTAAAGCCGAGTTAAAGTTACGAAAAAAATTATACAACAAATTTATACGCAAGTCAACGGTTACGGCAAATAATCGGGGTATAAAAACGTCATACGCGCTTAACTATTTTAAACTCGCAGCGCGTTAACAGCCAATAGGCGTCGTCCATTAACTGATAGTCGTATTTTATAACGTCGGTTTCGTTTTCGTCAAGGTTATCCCTTTCGGCAATAATGCGCCTGAACTCCGCCAGCCCGTCGAAGGTGGTGATATTCCCGTGGCGGCGCAGGTTATAGTTTTTGCCGTCGGTGAAAACGGTCCTGCCGTTCTTTACGGTCGTTTCGTTGAGTATTTGCTGTTTATCGGCGGGTATTACGCCCTTCGACAGCATGAAAGCGTTCCACCTGTAATGCTCGGATACTGCCAGATTTTTTCTCTTGGATTCGGGAAAATCCAGCGTGTAATTAATAATTTTTTTGCCGTCCGCCGTGACGGAATCATATCGCGTGTCGGGCGCGTCTCCGTCGGCGTAGACCTGCATATATTCGCTTTCGGAAAGTGCGGGCAGCGCACTGTCCTCCGCGTCGCAATAGTCCAACCCCAGCATATTCAACTTGGAACGCAGACTGAGACAGCAATACAGACTCGACTCCCTTTCGAGACTGGATTTTTCCGTAAACCACTTTTTCTCGGCAACCAGGCGGCACTCCGCAAGGCTTTGCTCGGTCGGGGTGAAAGCCGCGTCCGTCGTAATTCTTTTTTCCAGCTCGTATATATAATCGCGCAGCTTTGCCATGCGTGAAATTTTGTCGTCCGTAATCTGCTCTATGTCGTAAACGTCGGATTTCTCGTCGCCTATCGGGTAACAGTTTTCCCCCGTGACAAGCTTGCCGTATCTCTCCGCATCGCGCACCTTGACGAATATCGCGACGTCGCTCAAGCCCCACTCCGCGCGCTTTTCCGTAAGCTTGCAGGCAAGGTCTATGTTTTCGAGATCGGTACCGAAAGATATTATTATGAAGCCGACACCGTTTTTACACGACGCCGCCTTTCTTATATCGCTGTAAAAGTCGGGGCTGTTGACGTCAAGATGCCTGTATTCCTCTATTGCGGGCAGAGGCGGCAACGGCAGATAATCCACCGCGTCCGCGTCCGGAAATTCGTTTTTAAAACGGTAATAAGTATGATTGAGGTTTTTGTTTTCTTCGGACGAATTTTTATCGAATATAAAGTATTTGACGGGCTTTACGGAAAGACACTTCCCGTCGCGGCAGAGGAACTGGTTGTTTGCCACAGAAGCGAGGAATATCCTGCGGTTGGCGTTGCCGAAGCCTATCAGACAGACGTTTATTTCCGTTTGCTTTTTGACAAGCGCGGTTTCGTAATCGATGTGCCGCCCGTCCATAAAAGAAGATAAAGGATATCTGTCGGTAAAGCGCGCCGCAAGCATGAGATACTTGTTTTTGTATTGAATACAGCCCGCCGACTGCGCAACCGCCTGACCGTAAACAGCCTCATGTGCGGGATCGCCGAAAACGTAGACGCGCAGGCGGCACCGTTCTTTGCCTGACGTAACGGCCTTGTTCGTTTGCTCGTTGAAAAGGCGGCATATATTCAGGTTTTTTCCGTCGTCGCCGGTATTTATCACAATCGTACTATCAGCGCCGTCTCCGCCTATCCGCCGCATTATGCCGCACACGGCGGCTTCGTAATTTTTAAGATTTATGTAATTAATCTTCTTGCGGTAAAGGAAAAGTCTGTCCTCCGCCGAAAGACCGTCTACTATCAATGCCGCGTAGCGCCCCGCGCTTTTGTAAACGTTGACGTTGTCTTTGTTATAACCGAAGATATACAGTTTGGGTTTGCGGCTGAAACGCAGATAAATCGAGCTTGCAAAACGCCGTATCTGCTGGCTTGTAAGCGAAAACGTAAACAGCAGCGCGTTTAACAGGACGAGTATACAGCAGTAGTAAACCGTTATTTTATAGAACAGGTCCGCTTTCATCAGGGCGGATATATCCGACAGACTGTATTTAAGTACGACAAGGTTTACGGTGTTGCCCACCGCTTTGAAAAACGCCGTTAAAAAATCCGCGCCGCCGTACATGAAGCCTATGCAGAAAAGAGGTATGGCCAGTACAAGCACTACGGCGCACTTGCCTTTTTTAAAGCTTCTCAGATAAGCTATCCTGTCCTCCCTGTTCTTTACCGCGAAGCTGACCGCCGTATAAATAACCGCGACGGTCAGTAAAGTAAAGCATATTGCCGTGACAACGTTGTAAGCCGCCATTTTTTACCTCTGTGAAAATTTATCTGAAACAGTCTATAAAGTGAATTGTATCGTTATCCTTTAAGCCGCGCTTGCGGGCAATATCTATGCAGTGATACGTGCCGCCGCGGTTTATGGGATTGTTGTCCCTGTCGTGAAGGGGAAGCTCTTTGCCGTCCCATACGGCGATTAGCCGGTCGCATTTTTCTATAAGATATTTTCCCGACTCGTAGTAAGTATAAACGGGGTCCGGCACGACCTTGCACACTACGGCAAGGGCTAAAAGATGCCTCAGGTGCAACACCTCATTTTCCGTCATAGGGTTGCCGTGCGTTTGCCTGTCGCCGATAACGTCCCTTATGTGCTGTTCGTACTCCATTGGCAGGACGGCTTTGGTTGTAAGGTTAAGCTCGTCGGCGCACTCGGCTATGAGTATATCCACCCCGTTAGCGTAACACGTCCTGACTATGACGCGGTATTCCTCGGCATATTTTTTCAAAATAGCTTTTATTTTTTCTTTAATCAAATTTCTCGTAGCGGGGTCGGTGTCCTCGGTAAAGTATCTGTGACCCGTACCCGCAATTACCAAATCCTCCTTCCTGCCGGAGCGGTAATTATATATCTTTATGCCGCTGTTGAATTTTTTCAAAAGCGGTATTATGTTGCGAATCATTAAAACGTCCTTGCTTTTTTCGCTTTCGGAAAGCGCTTCGTACGGCACTATGGACTTGTGGATTTTTTTACAGTTTCTCTCCTCCGCGGTTTTGTAATCGGTTCCGTAGCGCCAGCCGAGGTTAAGCTTTTCCCTGACCCAGCGCAAATGCTCCTCGCGCGCGAGAAACTCCACGTTTCTCGCCCCCCGGTTCCCGAGGCGGCAGTCGTTAAAGTCGTCCACAACGGGATAGTCTAAATTTTTACTGCTGTAAAAGCAGTTTATAAGCTCCAGCTTGTAAGAGTAAGATTTTGCCTGTTCGATATTGGATACCTTATATTCCAGCGGCAATTCCGCAAAGGAACAATTCAGATGGTCGATATTATAGTCCAGACAGTGCTTTATGTAACTTGCGTGTATCGCCTTGGCGAAGTCGCAAAGATTTATGAAGTTATCCTCTGAAGCGTATAAATAGGATTTCTTTTTCTTCGTCCTTTCCGCCGCCGAAGCGTCCAGCCGCAAATCGGATTTTATAAAGCTTTTTATCGCTTTGACGAAATCTCCGTCCTGTATATCGTTAAAGCTTTTATTGGGACGCTTCTTTAAAAACCCGTCGGAATAATCGTCTACGGAATAACTTTCGAATATATACCGCGCGGAAATATAATCGTCGGAAACCGTAAGCTCTACGTCCCAGGCTATGGGGTCGCATTTGCTCGCCTTGCCGTAAGCAAGCCTGTCCCAGTTCTGCAATTCGTCGCAGAGAATGAGAAGGTACGCAAGGGGATGCTCGTTTAATTCAATCGGATGTGCATTTTCTATTTCGTATTTATTCAGACTGTTGTGAAGAAGTATCGCCGTCAGTACGTCCAGCCTTTCCGCGTCTAAAACAAGCCCGTCGTTTTCAAACAGGCTTTTCGCAAGAATGACCGCACTGAAATAGCCGTGGTCCATAAATTTCGGCTGGCGTTCCACGCGCGTTTTCAACTTTCCGCAAACATAGTCGAAGTCGTACCCCTCGCGCTTTTGCAGCCCGTAAGATAAAAGCTCGTTAACGGACGAAAAGGTCCTGTCGGCTTTCAAACTTTCTCTTATGCGCTTACCCGTTGCGTCGTCTAATTTTAAAAACCCGTCCATATTGCCGAACGAAACGTAGGGTTTTTCGCCGCCTTCCCACAGCTCGCCCGCGTAGACTTTAAGTTGCTCGTGCGCAAGTTGGAAGGGATAACCCACGTCGTGGAAAAGCGAAACGGTACCCCATAGACGCAAAAATTTTTCCGCCGCCTCGCCGCCCGTAACTTTATAAAAATTATCGAACGCGGAACGCAGCTTCCCGTCGTGCGCGTACATCGCCAGACCCAAAGCGAAAACGTAAACCGAATGCGAATAATGGTCGCGGTGTTTGGACAGCAGCTCGCCGGAATGATATTCGTGGTCGGAAAGAGTTTCCAATAGCTTTTGCGTGTTCTCGTAACCGCTTCCGAACAGCTTGAAAATCTCACTGAAACAAAAATAGACGACGAATGCGTCCGCCTTTTTGCCGCTTTTTAAAAACGCTTCCGTAGCTTTGCGAAAACAGGTCATTTCGTTTTTCGGGATTTCGCCGCCGTTGCCGCAACGGTTTTCCATCATATCGAAATAGCCGCCGCATAGTTGTAACAATGTGTTCATAAATTCACCTTTTCTCTTACGGCAAAAAACCGCTTTGTTTATTATATCACTAAAAACGCGCGCCGTCAATATTCGCCGCGGAATATCTTGCGGCATTGACAATAATTGCGTTTAGTGTTATAAAATAAGCATATCAAAAATCACGGAGAGGATATTATGATTTACGAGCTGGAATATGTAAACAAAAGGTACGACGAAATTATAAAAGAAATAGACATCGTAAACAATAAGGGCACAGACCCGCAGTCCTTATTTATCTATGTAAAAGGGGACGGCTTACTGTCTAATATAAAGACTTATTTCGTTTACGCAAAAATGTTAAGACAACTAAAAAAGTTAATGACTTTAAGCAAAAATATGCTCGATTATCTTGAAAGCTATAAAAGCAACTCCGTCGGCAAAAAGCAATTGAAACAAAGAAAAAAAGCAGGAAAATATTTTTCAAAGAAAAAAGATAATGTCGACGCCGACTACTCGCAAGAAAAAGACGAAAGAGATCCCGACGAAATCATTGCGGACCTGAAAGAAATCAGAGAAAATATTGCGCAGCTTATAGTTAAAATAGAGCCTCTATTAAAGAGCCTTAGGGAATATTTATTCAACGCGGTCATTATTGCGTTTATGCCGTTTACCGTTGTAGGCTATGCTTTGCTGACAAGCTTTTTAAAAAACAACGCCGTAGACGTTACGGCAACCGTCACGGCATTCGTATGCTGGTCGGGATATTTAGCCGCAAGAGCGGTATACCTTATAAAATTTACGCGTTACTACAAGTTGGACGGGAAAGCCGCTTGCATTAAATTGATGTATCACCTGTCCGCAATTTTTACATATTTTTCGATAGACCTGCTGTTCTGCCTTACTTGCTTCGGTTGCGGCGATTTGCCTGCCGCCGTGTTGCTGCTGATATTATGCGGCGTTTTCATTTTTACATTTTTATACGATATTTTCTGCTCGTCGAAATTTTTTATAGGCGAACTCGGGTACTGTTCGTTTGTCGTTTTGGCGGGCGCGGTATTGTGCGTTATTCTTTTCGCCGTCGAAAACGTTATAATTTCCCGAATAGTTTCGGGGTTTTTGATTTCGGTTGAAATAGGACTTCTGCTGATAATATTCAAGGCGTTTATTATAGAGCAAAGGAAAATCGAAACCTTAGTGCAAATAATATGTATAATAATAATCGTGCTTATGAGTATCTGCATAGGCGCGGTGTTGATTTACCGCTTTACCTGGGTTTCCCCCGCGGAAGGAAAACCTGCCGACAATACTCTTTTCAGCGCTGTAATGGGCATATATGCCGCGCTTATCGGCGGAGTTCTTACTTTCACGGGCGTGGCCTGGACTATACGGCACAACGAACAACAGCGTAAAGCAGACGAAAAAATGCGAGTAAGACCTTATTTGGTCAATAGCAGTTATAGCAACAATCACCCTATTTACCGCCTGCTGTTTAAAAATTTTTCGAATGAAAACGAGGAACCGCTCATCATTAAAAAAATATACGTTTATGTAACCGATGCGGCGGACTGCATCTTTCTCGGACTTATGACGAAAGAAAAATTTTTTTCTATGGACGGAGAGATTTATACACAACGTAATTCTTATCATGCTACCGTAGAATTGCGTTTACCGCAAAATACACGTTTGGATAAAACTTACCTGATAGTAAAAGATTTGCTCGATAATTTGTATAAATTCGAATGTAAGCTTGAAGCTTGCGAGGACGGCAAATATCAATGCGTCGACATAGGAATACCCGAAGAACTTGACAAAAACCGGCTTCAACTAATAAATCCCGATAAACAATAAATTACGCCCGTCCGCTTTTGCGGACGGGCGTTTTTTAAATTGCAAATTAATTTATTTCCGTTTCTCCGACGCATTCCGTAAGCACTTCCTCGCCGCTTACTCCGCAAAACGTTACGTCTTTAAGCCGCACGCCTTCCGTAAAGCGGAAGTCCAGCCCGATATTTTTGACGGCTTCGTTTTTTTCGCGCATGTCGGGGAAGCCCGCTTCACAGTCCGCGTTATAGGTAAAGCTTACCCTTTCCAGCTCCACCCGCTTAATGGGAGATTCGGGCAAGCCGTAAAACGCGCCCGCGGCGTATTCCACTCCGGTACATATGACGTCTTTAAAGCAGAAGCTGCCTACCTCCGGCGTGCGGTCGTCGACGGGAAGTTTTTTCGTACTCCACACGTATTCGGTATGTCCGTTTTCGTCGCCCATGTTGTAGTACATGTTTATGACGAACGGTACCCTTACGTTTTTCATTATCACGTTTGAAAAATTTACGCCGTCGCACTTGCCTATATGTCCGCGCCCGCGCCGCGTCTTGATACGGAAGCCCCTGTCCGTTCCGTCGAATATGCACCGCTCGACAAGCACGTTTTCTATTCCGCCCGAAAGCTCGCTGCCGAACACGACGCCGCCATGCCCCTCGCGCATGAGACAGTTTTTTATTGTTATGTTTTTACAGGGTGTCCTGTACTTTTCCGCCGCCTCCAAAGTACAGGATTTTACCGCGATACAGTCGTCACCGACTGATATGTCCGCACCTATTATTTCAACGCCGTCGCAACAGTCGGGGTCCACCCCGTCGGTCGTGGGCATTTCGGGCGGGTTTTTCAAGCTTATATCGTAAAGCTTTACGTCTTTGCAGAAGTACGGGTGTATATTCCAGCTTGCGGTATTCTTAACCGTCACGCCCTGCACAAGCACGTTTTCGCAGCGGTTGAAAAACATTCCCCTCGGTCTCCACGCGCCCCTTTTTACGCGGTGGTTCACGTACCAGTCGCCGTCAGCCGCGTTGCAGTTTATTTCGCCCTCGCCGATAACGGCGATATTTTTTTGACCGTAGGAATACAGCGGCGAAGCGAAGCAGTCCGCCTCCTCGCCCTGCCAGGTACCGAAGTTAAGCGTTCCGTCCGCGCACTTTATAACTGCGGGTAAAACGGGATATTGCTCCCTGTCCGTGCGGAACGAAAGGCGCGCGCCCTTTTCGAGATAAACCGTTATACCGCTTTTGAGAAAGAGCGGTCCGACGGCATATATCCCCGCGGGAACGGTCACAACGCTTCCCTCGGGCATGCAGTTTATTGCCGCGGCAAAAGCGTCGGTATCGTCGTGCTTTCCGTCGCCCTTCGCGCCGAAAAGCTTCACGTCCGCCTCGGCAAACGGCGCGGGCGGTATAAACTCCGCACGCTCGCCGCACGCCTCTGCGGTATAGCCTTTCCCGCTTTCCAACCCGAAAAGCGAAAACACGTTTTTATCGGTCTTTTTTACGGCTTTGCCGTTCAGGGTTACGGCAAATTCCGCAGGCGCAAAATATGCGGTTTTATTGTTTTCAAGCTCTAACGTAACGCTTTTGTAAGTAAGGCATAAAATTTTCATTACTACACCGTCATAAGACCGCAACCCATAAGTATAAGCACGGTCGCGAATATTGTTATTATGGAACCCAAACTCGTCCACACGACGTATTGGGTCGCAAGCTGTTCATCGTTTTTCATTGCCCCCGCCATAATGGCGCTGGAAACAGCCACGGGCGTGCCGAACAGAGCGATAAGCGTGGGATATACCGCGTCCAAATCGTTCAACACGGGCGTTAGCTTACTGAATAGAACCGCAAACCCTATACCTATAAGCGGGGCGAGAACTATCCTCCACACCGTGCCGATAATTATTTCCTTTGTCATGCCCTTTACGGCGGAAAACTCGAACTGACCCCCGAGTATCACAAGGGCAAGCGGCGTGGCGACGGACTTAATATCCTTTATTGCGGTATATAAAAATTTCAATTGATTGTTCAGCGCAAACGGAACTTCCCCACCGCAGCAGGCGCGCTCTATCTCCCTTATGCCGACAAAAAGCAGTCCCACGGCAACGCCTATGATAAGCGGATTTTTTATTATGTTAAGCAGTATATCCTTTGCGCTTTTGCCGAACCTTTTAGCTTTCGATACGGGCGGCGCTTCGACGGAAACCCCGTCTATGCTTTCCGCAACCCCGGGAGAAGGTTCCTTAACGAATACGGAAAGAGCTATAACGGCAAGTATATTGAACACCGGTATGGAAAACGCGGATATAACGCTTGCTATACCGACGTCACCGCCAAGCCTTTCCACCAGTGCAAGCCCTATAATTGCGAAGTTACTGCGGAACGAGCATTGAAGTATTACCCCGCGCCTGTCCGCGCGCTTTGTTGTGAGTATTGCCGTGACAAGACCCAGCCCGAATATAAGGCAGATAACTATTACGGAATATAAAACTATGTCCCAGCGGATATCCGCAAAGCTGTCCATTTTGTCGTATATATTGATGAACAGCATGCACGGAAGGCACACTTTAAAGACAAATCCGTTGCCGACCTTTAAAAAATTCCCGTTCAGAATTTTAATGCGTTTTAAAAAATAACCCAGCAATATAAGCAAAATAATAGGCAGTATCGCGTTTATGCAGGTTAAAACAATTTCACCCATAACCATCCCCTTGGTACGTTTACGCGGACAGTATATCAAAAAAAATTTGCGTTGTCAATTTTAGGTAATCGTCGTTTTATGTATTAATTTCCGTTTATCATAAAATGAACGGCGCACTTTGTCATGCAGAGAATTGCCGTAAAAAGATATGCTGCGGAATAGCGGCGGCACAACAAAAAATATAAGCGGTTAAAACTAACCGCTTATTATTTTAATAAAATATGATTTTATCCTGAAATGATTTAAATTGCCGATATGCTGCATATTGACTATGTCTTGTCCGTTTGCGTCTATAACCGCATGATTACCCCAACAATCGTAAATATATTTTACCACAATGTTACCTGTATTGTCAATAATCCTTAAACGAAGAAGGGGACGGCATGCGTCCCCTTCTTCGTTTAAGGATTATTGATTTTTTCTTTAACAAAATTTATTACATTTGTATAGCCCGTTTCAAAATCAAGATATGTTTTACCGTTAATTTCTACCGCAAATACAGGATAGCGCCAACCGTCCCACCCGATATAATCGTTTGTCGTAAATGTAATTACCGTATCTTCATTAATATCGTCGAAAAATCCTGATTCCTCTAAGATAACAATGCTCTCATCAACAAAATAAAATCTTTGCCTTTGATATGCAGTAACCGCCGCTTGCGCATTAGGATAATCCTTATATTTTTCAAAAAAGTCGTCGGAATCAATTAAGATTTTAAACTCTGTCTTTATTTCAGCAAAAGTCTTTTGGGTAATGGTTGCATTAAAAGTTTGAAATACAAATCTTTCTGTTTTATTTGTATAAGCGTCATAAACTTGTTTCCACTGAGTACGCGCGCACGCTTTACAGCCGCTAAAAGAAAATAAAACGGTAAATATAAAAACTATTATCGCAAAAAGTTTAACGCTTTTATTTTTCATAATATCACCTTAATTAATTTTAAAGTTTTTTATAGAAAGAATGTACTATAGGTCCTAAAAAATAAGAATATACTAAATACTTTAATGCTCGTTTATAATCTGCATTAGAATGTCCGCTTGAAACGCCACCAAAGAGATCGGCTCCAGCGTCCCACGGCGTTTCATAATAATCCCATGATGTTCTGTTATACCAGTTTTTATATGAAGGTATTCCTATACAAACTCCATATCTAAAAATCCCTAACATCATAAGCTGAGGGACATGCCCAAACTCGTGTCTTACTGTGTCCGCATCCGTATCAGACCTATCAAGTAGTATAATACCGAAAGAACCTGACCGCCCACTACCTATATTTGCCCTAATTACCGGAACTCCTTTGTAAAAGGACATTACTTGAGCTTTTGCCGCATTGTCCGCATTGGTGTTGTAAGGATTCCAACCTATTGCCGACATATCACTTTCTATGGCGCTATTAAAAACCGAGCCGACCAGCGCCGCGCCGTAAAGGCTTAGCGTCAAACCGAATTCAGCCGCAACGGCGAATAAGGGGCTTGCCATTGCAGGCAACAGCGTTGACGAAGTAATTGCCACGCCGACGGCGGCTAAAACTATACCGCCGACAACTTTGCCCGCCTGCACCCACCAGTCTTTTTTCCAAATCTCATACCACTTTGCTTTCATTCCGCTCGGGTCAACGTACATCACGGGATTATTGCCGCAGTATGCGTACAGGTTAAGTCCGTTTACACTTTCATAGTCGGCGTATTCTATACTGTCCTGTGAGATGAATCTGCCAAGCTCGGGGTCGTAATACCGCGTTTGTAAATAATACAAGCCTGTTTCCGTATCGTAATAGTAACCGCGGTATCTGAACGGATTTAAATTGCCGATATGCTGCATATTGACTATGTCTTGTCCGTTTGCGTCTATAACCGCATGATTACCCCAACAATCGTAAATATATTTTACCACAATGTTACCATCGCGGTCAAGTTTTTTAATTTTTTATAGAAACAGCACGGCTTCTGAAAAAAACTTTTCTATTTTTATTTTCATAAAGTTGATCAAAAATAATATCCCCTTGCAATAATTGCAAGGGGATAAATAAATTTTTAATTAATTTGGTTTATAACAAAAATACGGTCCACACAAATCAAACTCGTGAGTAATTACATAACACCAACTGAAATCTTTACCTATAATATAAAATTCAGGCAAACCTGCCTCATCAACCCCCTCAGCTGTCATGTGCTCAGGTTTGAGAGGTGTTGTTTCCTCTTCATCACGAAGTACTTTATTATGTCCAGAGTATAGGATTTCAATAGCCTCTAATTTATCTGCTTTATTATATTCTTTGCGCGCGGCATCGCCCTCATAGCAATCAATTAATTTTGCGCCGAACAAATTCCACAGAAAATCTTTTTCTCTATTTCCTATTCTGAATTTTTTCAACACCTTTTCAGGCAAATGACTTGTAAATGTTAGCATAAATTTATCTACAAATTCTTTTTGTGTCATAATGTACCCCGTTATCTAAACCAAATTTTAAACATTTTATAAAAAACATGTAGTTTCTTTATGATTTCACTTCTTCCCTTTAACATATTACTTGCATGCATATCAAGGTTAAAATGGTTTTCCGTTTTAATACCATCAAGGATATGGTGAGAATCATCAAATCTCATTTGCCGCAAACCATCGGCCGAAACCCAACGATTTTTACCTACTTTACTATAACCTTTGCCTAAAAACTTTCTGCCGTATCTTGTAGCTTTTGCATAACCTGTGGCATTATATACGCCAAGTATTAACGTGCCTGCCGCTGCAACGCCTTCGGTTATACCTGCATACCAGTTATAAGCTTTTTCATTGCCTTGGAATACTCCGTCCCGCATGAAGTTATAGTTAGTCCCTGCTTCCACCATGGTGGCAATGCCGTTTACACCCGTCAACACTCCCGCGGCAAGCGTTACGCCAGCGACCATTGTTATGCCTATCGGCGTTCCCGCACCGAACGTTGCTACCGATATTGCTATCGCCGCCACCGCGGTTACCACAAGCCCCAGACCTGCCCAGAATTTCTTCCAGCTCCACGTGCCCATAGGGTCTATGTTGTTTACGGGGTCATTGCCGCAGTATGCGTACAGGTTTAAGCCGTTTACGCTTTCATAGTCGGCGTACTCTATGCTGTCCTGTGAGATAAATCTGCCAAGCTCGGGGTCGTAATACCGCGTTTGTAAATAATACAAGCCTGTTTCCGTATCGTAATAGTAACCGCGGTATCTGAACGGATTTAAATTGCCGATATGCTGCATATTGACTATGTCTTGTCCGTTTGCGTCTATAACCGCATGATTACCCCAACAGTCGTAGATATATCTTACCACAACATTGCCGTTACTGTCAAGTATGGCTACAATATTCCCCTGCGCGTCCTTACGGTAAAAATACTGTTTATCCGCATATATCACACCCGCAACGCCGCTATTGTCATAGATAAACTGTAACCCGTTGCTTTGCGCTATTAAGTTGCCTGCGCTGTCGTAAACATAACTTATGGTGTTTTTATTTACGCGCCTGCCCGTACCGTCGTAAACGAAGCTTACTCCGTCATAGTTTGTAAGTACTTTGCCGTAGCTCCACTGCAACGCTTTGCCGCGGTATACCGTGGGACTGCCGAAGTTGTTATATGTGAACAATTCCCCGTTATAATTTGTAAGCCTGTCGCCGTCGTAGTCGTAAGTGAAGTGATTACAAATTTTTTCGGAAAGCTCCTCTCTGCTTTTCGAGGAATACTCGTACTCGCAACGCTCGGTTATGTTTCCGTTTGTATCGTAAGCATAAAGTACGGTTTTGTTTAAGGGCTTGTTGTCCTCCCTTACTATTCTTCCCAGAGTATCATATGAATACTTTGCAAAAACATGACCGTTTTCAATTATCTCGCAGATATTGCCGCGGTTGTCGTATTTGTACTTTATGCTGTCCTTGATATTTGCGCCGTTGCCGTACCAGACCGTGGCGGGCATATTTGTGGCGTGGTCGCCGACTTTGCGGTAACTGATATATTCACAAGAAATTTTGTTGGAACCGTTTAAAATTTCCTTGCCCGTATTCCTGCCGTTTACGTCTGTCAAGGGTTTAAACGAATATTCTTTGAATTTAATTTCGCTTAGCTTTTGCGCCGCAGTGTTGTCGTAGTAATAAGCATAAGTCTGCGAAACCGCGCCCGATATTGCTTTGCGTTTTAAAGCGTTCAATTCGTCATATGTATAGCTTTCCGTCACCTGCGCGGAGGAGTTTTTAAGCGTCGTCGCGGAAGTTAAATTACCGTAACCGTCGTAGACGAATGAGGTGTTGTATTTGTCGGCGGAACCGATACAGTTACTTTCTGCACTTTCCAACTGCTGTTTTGCGTTGTACTTTTTCCCGCTCAGTTTAGTTCCGTCAACGGAAGCGGCTTGCGTCCTTATAACTCCGTCCGCGGTATCTACGCCCGTGTCGCTTTGCGTGACAGTACATATAATTTCGCCGTCGATAATCGAGGTTTGCTTTTCGCCGAAAACATACTTGCCGGTTGCGGCGGCGTAAGTATAATCTTTATAAGAATATTCGGCATAGTCGCTATTGTTTACCGACGCAAAAATTTTTCTGCGGGTGTGGTCGTAGGTATTAGATATGACCGTGCTGCCGCTTTTTATTTCAACCGGTAAACCGCAGTTGTAAAAAACGTCGGTTGTGTTTGCTTCGCCGTTTGCGTCGCTTGCGGTTACGGAAGTTATCATGTCGTTATACGCATCGCGTCCGTATGCGATTTTACCGCCGTCGGGATAGGTAACGGAATTAATTACGTTAGTACCGTTCTTATACCCGTATTCCGCAACGCGCGCGCCGGTTTCGTCGACGTCGGCGATTATCTGACCGTTTTCCGCCGTAACGCTTTCGCTATAAAACTTGGTGGAACTGTCCAGCGTGTTGTAGCTGACCGTTTTTACTGCGTTGCCGTTTTTATCGTAGAAGCGCTCCTCGATATTTTTACCCGTAACAAGCTCCTCTCCCTCGACGTAGCTTTCGGTAAGCGTAAGACTGCCGTGCGAATTATAACGGTAATTCGTCACGTAGTTTTTTTGCGTTATTTCGCCGTTAACCTCGGTATATTCGCAGGTTATTGCGGAAATTAAATTTTCATCATTGTCGTAGGAATAATTGATTTCCGTCTTAACGCGCGCGGTGTCGGATATGTTTTGCCAGTCTGAAACCGACGAAGTAAGCAAATTGAAATTGTCGTATTTTTCAACCGTGGTTACCGTTTTGTTGTCGGGCTTTGTCACGGTTACCGCCGTTACCGTTTTGCCGTCGGTGTAGTCGTAAACGTAATTTGTGACCGCCTCAGCGCCCGCCCCGTCCCTTTGCGTAAATTTTTTCACTTTTTTGCCGGAGTCGAAAACGTAGCTTTCGCTGTGACCGTTTTTCTCCGAAATTTCCGCGGTATTCTCGCCGTAAATAAAAGTTGTTTTCGCAAGAGTTTTATTAAACGAGTCTTTTTCGGTAATTACGTTTCGTGATATAGTTATGGGTTTCGAATTGGTGTTGATTTCCGTTATGCGGCTGTCTGCGTCGAATGAAAATTTATACTGCAAGCCGTCTTCCGTCTCAATACTGCGTATCTGATTACTCTGATATTTTAAATTCAAAAATCCGCCGTCCGCAAATTTTACCGACTGCAAATTTAAGCCGCTGTATGCGTATTCTGTCTTTCTGCCGAGGCTGTCGGTTATGCTTGTAAGCAGACCGTTTTCATAACCGAAGCGCAAAGTTTTACCCTCGTTGTCGTATACGGAAATTATTTTATTAGCCGAATCGTACTCTAAGGATATAGTGTTTCCGTACGCGTCGAACATACATACGAGATTGCCGTCTTTATTGAAGCCGCTAAATGTACCGTCGCCGTCTTTAAGATAGCTTACCGGCGTATGTTTAAGCAGTAATTCCAGCTCTGCTTTTTTGGCAAAATAGTTTATAAAGCTTTGCTTTACCGCTTCGAAATTTTTCCTTGCCTGGGAAATAATGCTGTCCGATTGCCCTTTAAGGGCACTTTTTTGACTTCTTAACAGCTCTGTGTCGGCCGTTATACCGCTCTGCGTTTCCTGTTCACTAATTTCTTTTTCCAGCTGCTTTATACTTACCGATAACGATTGCAACTGATAAGCCGAGCCCGCTGGCAAGAGAATATAATTTGGACTTTCGCTTACGCCCTCAAACAATTTTTCGCAATCATTTTTATCAAGAACCGAAACCCGCCAACTTATAACCAAATCCGGCAAAATAAGTTTGACGTATTCCGACAGTGACGCTTTATAAGCTTTAACGGTTTCCTCAAGCTGAATTTGCTCCTGACTGCGCTGTTCTATAAGCTGGTAGTTTTTGAAATCGTCTATCACGGGTATCAGTGTAAAATTATCGCAAACATGATGCCTGATTATTTGTTTTCCGTTGTAAGTCAAATTACCGCTGACGTCTATCGCCACGTCGTTTTTATAAACGAAATGTCTTTCGCCGTTTTCTACGTAATAATAAACCTCTTTAAAAGTATGTTCGTCGCCGAGTTCATCGGTATATGTATAAATTGTTTTATTTGCCATGTCTTCTTGAGCAAGTTTCAGCTTGCTCCATAAATTCAGCTTCCAGTTTTCGCCGACGTAATTGCGCCCGTTACCTTTCCTGTAAGAATTAACGATATTCAACGGAAAAACAAACCCGTCGCCGTCAAAGCTGTCTATTTCGCAAGTTACCGCGCCGGTGTTTACATCAACCGACGCCGCCACGTTTTTGCCGAGTTTAAACCGTTTGATATTCGCTTTATCCGCAGGGACTTTATCGGCTTCGGATTCCTCTTCTTCCCCGCCCGTTTCGGGTTTGTTAGGGACGTAATCAATAATAAGCTGAGGCGCGTTTTGTCCATTTGCATAAAATTCAACATTTGAATTCTGTACTTCGGGATAATATGTTCTACCCTCGAAAATTATGAGGACATTACCGTTTGTATTGACATAATCTTCGGTTATATCGAAAATAAACGCACCGCTTTGATAAGTATATACCGTACTTTCTTTGCCGTTTATAAAAAAATAGCCGCTTCCGCCCTCCATAGCCGTAATTTTTAATTTTACGCTGTTTATCGCTCCGTCTACTTTTACTTTATCTTTATAAATCGTAATTTCCGCAGTTTCTTGTGTTTGATTGTTAGTACTGCTGTATAAAAAAAGCTGGTTTTCAAAATAGCTCAATTCCGGATCGCTGGGATTATAATAACAGGTCTCAAACTTAAATGCCGTACTCGCGTTCACTATTATCTGCGGGTCGATTGTGACGGGCAAGGCGGTGGTTTCGGCGTTGATAAACTCCGCGTCGGCGACAACTTTTATATTAAGCATACCGCCGTTCGCGTTTATTTCGTAGCTTACCTTATCGGAAAATTTATTGTTTGCGTCGTACATAAAAGGCGCAGGAATTATAAACTGTGTCTTTCCGTTTTCATCGCATAAACGCAGAGTATTGTTTTCACCCTTTTCCGCTTTTAAGCCGCCTATATCCAGCGTGAAAAAGTACTCGTATAAGTCCTTTCTTTGCGTAATTTTAATATTTTCCTTTACCCTGTCGGCAAGCGGTAGATACTCTATTTCCGTACCGTCGTCAAGCGTCGCAAGGACTGTGGAATTCCCATCGCAAAGGCGGCATGCGCAACCGCAGGAGCACCTTGCCCTCAAGCCTCCCGCCGAAAGAGTAATAACCTTTTCCCCCTTAGTAAGAGAGAATATTTTACCGTTATTTGCGTCTTTGTCGAATTTCACCTTATAGCCGTTTTCGGCGTTTTCTATAATTTTTCCGTTATCGTAAAGACGGGTGTCGATTGGTTTTAATTTTCCGTCATCGCCGCAAAAATGCAGCGGCGCGGCGGATATTACTTTGCGCAAAAGATTATTGTTGCGCATGTAGGTATAAGAGTTTTGCGTGCGGAGATCTACGCTTTCATTTATGTATCCTCCGTCCTTTTCCGAAGCTGCGCAAGTATTTTTTACCGCCGCGTGACGGTTGTCACGCGGCGCTTTGTTTGCGTAGGAGGTGTTTTTTTCGCTTTCGCAAAAAACCGAATTGAATTTTAAAGTTCCCATTTTATTCTCCTTTTAGTCTTTTTTGCGGTTTGTCAGAATTATTGTTTCACTTTCCGGCGTCTGCTTATCCGTGTTTTGAGACTCTTCCAGACTTTCCTTGATTTTTTCAACCGCTTCCTTGTTTGCCTGAATTTCCGTTTCCGTTAAAAACTTTTTCTCTGACGGAACAAATTTTTCCCAAAACGCGTAAATCGCAAGGCTGAGACTTACCGCAGACAGCCATTTCATGAAAAACTGCGCGTCGAAATGGGATTGTCCTGTCAGTAAAAAGTTTATAAGGGTCGTCATTCCGAAGCCTGTAACCAACGGCAGAAAAACTATGAAGCGCGTAATTTTTTTCGCGCAAGTAAATTTTTCCGCCAGCTTTTTTAAGGGCAGTTTTATAATGCCCGTCAGGATAACCGTCGCCAGGGCCGCAATTGCGGTTATCCCGCCGTCATCCGATAAAAGCGCGATTAACTTATCCATACTTCCTCCTTTTTATTATTTTTTTAAACATATGTCTGCTATCTGTATAACCCTTAAAGATGACAGCCTGCGTGTACATTAAAAAATTTTTTTCGTTTTTTTTATTAATTTTTGCATGGATTTTAAGCAACTAAAAAACCCGATGCGGGGCGGCTGCCCCGCATCGGGTTTTAAATTTATTGATAGTTTTTTTACGGTTGCACGCGCGTCAGGGGGAACGTTCTGCCGTACCGGTCCTCCAAAAGCAATTGACCCGCGTCGTCGACAAATAAATCTATACCGAGATTTTCACCCGAAACATGCGTAAGGACGATTGAAACGCCGTCCGTATCCACACTGAAATTCAAGGTCTGCGTTTTTGCCTGTTCGGGCAAAAGCGTGCCGTCCTCATTGGTGGGCGTAACGGTTATTTTAACCGTACCGCTTACCCCCTCACCCGCGGAGGAGGGCGTAAATACCAGATTGAAAATATTTCCCTCGCGTTCGTCGACCGTCGTGTATTCGCCGCCGAGCAACGATTCGAAATCCGGTAAATCGCTGACGGTAAACGTGAACAGGCACCTTATGGGCGAACCGGATAAAGAAGTTACCGTAACGTTGTACGTGCCTGCCGCCGCAGCTTTGAATTTAAAGCACTTCACGCCGCCCAGCGTAACCTGCTCTACCGTCGCCGACGACGAGTTGGAGGAAGTGACTTCCGCCTTCTGGTCGGCGTTTGCATATTCGTTTACCGCGCCGCGGAAATATACGTCACCGCCGATTGCAACCGTCTTTTTATCTCCGTTGCCGAACTTGCCCGTCACGGGGTTGCCTATCTGGGAAACCATCTGCGTGGGGTCTACGCCCTTTACGTTAAACGTAATAGTCTTTGCTGTCAGCGAAGTCCTGATTTTAAGCTTCCACACCCCGCCGTTTCTAAGCTTTATTTTTAAAACGTTGCCGCTGCGGTAAGCAGTAAAGCCGGTTGAAACCAGTACGGACGAGCTGTTGACTTCTCCGCTATGGTTGCCCTCATAATCCAAATACATGGGGTCGTGCGTAAAGTCCGCGGTCGAGGGCATTATATCCTCTATATTTATGGTCAGCGAAGGATTTTTCACGTCGCACTCTATTTCGCCGTTATCGCCCAAATCGACGTCGTTGTGCATTAATTTATACGATTTCAACTTGAACATATCGGGCGAATAAGGCATATTTTCCGTTCTTTCACCGACGCTCTGGTCGACAACCGTAAAATTTCTCTGCGTGTACGGCGACGCCGGCGTCGTTATTCCGTTCACTGTGACGAAGCTTGGCGTATACCAATCGGCTCCCGCCGCGCTGTCGTTGTTTTCGTAATAATCCTGCGTAAATTCCACGTGCTCTACGTTGTATTTTTCGCCGAGGGTAAAGGTAACCGTGGTCTCGTAATAATCCGCATTATTTGAACGGAATTCCAATCCGGAAAAGGAGAAAGAATATTTCCTGTTCTGCTCGTCTGCGGTTTCCTTCAAATCACCGTTTGAGCAAACCTTTGCATGCTTATAGAGGCTTGCCAAGGTATTTTCTATGCCGTACTGCGTATCGCTGCTGTACCAAAGGAAGTTGGGCGAGCCGCCCATTGCGTCCGCGGACAGCTGATTGTTGGCGACGGTTTTCCCGTCCTGAAGCTGCACGCCGAAGATGCCGTCGCTTTCCATGCTGTAATGATACTCGTAAACAACGTAACGGAGAATTTCGTTTGTGGCTTCGTCCTTAACCGGCGTACTTGCATCTTCTTTGACATAAGTGTAATTGTCGCCGAATTTATAGTCGTAGTCGAAGATTTTAACGCCGTCTTTGATGTCGCCGCCCTTCTTGGCCGACCAAACCGTCTGCGAGCCGGAAACAACCTCCGATTTGAACGCGGAACCGACCGCTATAGCGCCCTGAACCGTGGAAACGTCCACACCCGCCACCTTTACGGTGTACGAAGCCTGAACAGCCCCCTGCGAAACGGTTACGACGTAATCGTCCAGCGCAGAAAAAACCGTGCCTGAAATATTCCCCGAGGAGTCCTTTATTTCCAGCTTGAAATTTTTCAAATCCTCGGTAACGCGTTCGACAAGCTGTCCCTGCGCGTTCTCGTAAGTGCATTTAAGTTTCAAACCGCTGTAAGAAATTTCTTCGCCGAGTTTGTAGTCCTTTTTTACCGCCGCGGTATCCAACTCTATCTTGCGCAGAATATTGTCGAAGCTTCCGACGTAAACGGTATATACAACCTTTTTGCCGCCGTAACCGACGGTTATCATGTAATCTCCCGCAACGCTCATATCGAAGCCCTTTTCCTGCGTGATTTTCGCCTCGTCGGTAACGTCGACGGTCTTACCGTCGCTGTAATGCGCCGTAACCGTAAAATCCTCGCCCAGCACAAACTCGTCCCCGACTTTGAAATCCGTCCTTGCGTTTTCAACGGTAATGCTTTCCAGCTTGGAGCCGCCGCACGCGGAGAGCCCTGCGACGGTGCATACAGCCGCGGTAACGGCAAGAAAAACCGTCAGGAATATTTTTAAAGTTTTTTTCATGTTTCAACCTCCCGTTAAACGGTTATTACTATTTACAGGTATTATCCTTTGATTATTTGTAGAAACCGCACGCGAACAGCCACAGCGCGTCCTGGTTAGCGGAGTATCCCTTTTCTTCGGGAGTTCCTTCCGACGTTCCCGCGCCGTCGGTATACAGCGAATGACTTTCGGCAAACTTCTGTAAGAAATCTTTAAGCTCCTTGGTGACGTAGCACACGCCGTCGGAATTGCTAACCCTGTTATAGTCCTCGCGTATGAAATCCGTATAATTCAGAACGACGTACTTGTGCTCTTCTTCAAGCCACATGTTGTAAAGCCTTAAAAAGTTTTGACCCAGCCCGACAAAGTGCGCGTCGTACAGCGTGGTTACGGAATAAGACTCGATAGGCATCGATATTGCGCAGCAAAGTATAGGTCCGTAATTTTTGCCGTAACCGTACGGGTCGTCCGCGTAATCCTTGTTATAGTAATGGAAAAAGCCCGTGTCCTCGTTATACTTGTAATTGTATTCGGTAGTTTTCGTCGTTTCGTCATAATACGTATAGATAAATTGCTTCTTCCCCAAATCGGCGAACGTAAACTTTTCCCCGGGCTTCTTTTCCGCCGCTTTTATCTTGGCTTCCTTTGCGCGGTATATCCTTTCGTCGGAGTTGCCGCTGACGTATTCGCCCTCGTACGTTATAGCAAAATCAACCGTCAACGGGTAGTCCGTATTTTTACCCTGCGCGCTTACCGCGAAGGTGAAGGAGTGCCCGACTTCGCTTTTGTCTATCTTATATTCGTAACGGAAATTTCTTGTAAACCCGCCTTCGAGCGAAACGCCGCCGCCGTTGGCGTCCTTGGGGTTAAACTTATAGCTGCCCGAGCCGCTGTACGTCCTGAGAAGGGGATTTATCTCGTCCGCGTAAACGCTGACGCACGATTCTACCGAGTAAAACCCCGCCGCGGTGGGCGTATACTGGTAATAAAGATATTCGCCCTCGTAAGAAATTTGCGCGCGGTAATTGCCGTCGTATCTGACTACATAGCAACCGCCGTCCACATAAAGCCCCTTGCCGTCACCTCTTTCCGGCTGTTTTACGTCGGTAAGAAGAATGGTTATTTTACGGTTTTCCGCCGTGGCGGTGTCTGCGTTGGGATTGTATGCGTAGTGAGAGGGAAGCCCCTCCAAATATACTCCGTAATCGCCGTCCAGCTCGCCCGCGTCCGCCTTGCCGTCCGCGCCGAGAGCGACTCTTTTCACGTTTAAGTCGTTTTTCCAGACGACGGTTATATCTTCACCCGCGGGGTCGAAAAGCTTATTGTTATAAAATACGGAGACCGTATAATGCGTTTAGGGCACGGAGGGGTCTACGGGTTCGTCGGGCTTCACGGGATTATCGGGGTCGGTCGGGACGGTAGGCTTGTTATTTCCGCCGTTATTGTCTATATAACTGCCGAGACCGCAACCCGCAAAGCACGAAACCGCGCATGCGAAAACGAGCATCAGGGATAAAATTTTCTTTTTCATCTGCGCCTCCCGACAATTCCCGAGAAGAACGAAGTCACGTCCTTCCACTTCAACTGTCTTATTACTATATCTGTTATGAACAACACCGCGCAGACTATCATAAGCGGCATTGTAAAGTCGAATACGTAAGACGTATACGCCGAATCGGAATTTTCAAGCTTGGTTATCTCGTCCGGCTCGAAAATCGTTCCGTTTTCACTCACAAGTCTGTACAGCGAAGATTTGCTGTAAGAAGTGAAGCTGTCGTATTCCGCATAATACGAAACGCAGAACTCCGCCTCCGCTTCGTAATGCAGTCCGTTGAAATTATAGTCCAGCTTAAAGCGGTAGGTACCGGGCGCGTCCGTCGCAAACGTTGCGAAATATTCGCTTGAATCGAATGTAAGCGCCTTTTCCGAAACCAGACCCGTAGGTCCTGTCAGCGCAGCCGTAAAAGCCGTACTGTTTTGCAACGACTGCGAAGTTTTTACTTTAAGCGTAGTCGAGTTACCGTTACCTTCGACGTCTATAATAAACGGCACGTTTATTCTTACGTCGGGAAGGGTTGCCGCGGGAATGTTTTTAAGAAATTTGCCGCCCTCGGTTCCGTCCGTCCAGCCGCCCGCCCATGAGGTGATGTCCGAAAGAAAACTTACTACTTTGCCGTTGCCGCCGCTCCAATAAGCGTATAAAGGAACGTCGAACGACGTTATTTTATCGCGGTAATATTTTGCGGTTAACACGGTTTTTGCGGTGCTTTTTGCCGCGTTGTACCAGAAGCCTCCCACGGCTTCCGGCTGACCTACGCCCTGCGCAACCGTCTCGTCGGGACGGCGTACCGTTACGTCGTAGCTTCCGTCCTTTATCTCTATATTTTCCTGCTCGTCGGTAATCTGTTTGATAATGCCGTCCACTTCGCTTTCGTGCTTTATATTTCTGTAAAACACAAGCTCCTGTAAATACGGTTTGCCGCTTATTGCGGAATTATCCACCACGCCCGACAGCAGCTTGTCGCCGTCCGACGAAGGGAATATACCTATTGCGGAAACCGCTATATCCTCCCTCGTCATATTTTCGGCTTCGGTCACTGCGGACGAGGAGCCGTCCATTCCGTCGGAAATGATAATTACGCGTCTGTCGCGGAAGCGCTTGGGCATTTTTTCGTGCGCGTATTTTAAAGCGAAGCCTAAATTAGTGCCGTTTTCCGCTTCCTTCTCGTTTATCTTTTCAATCAAAACCTTTGTGGCGGTAAGCGTCGACGGGGGCAAGAATTCGTCCACCGTGCCGGAAAATCCCACTACCAGTACAGTGTCGGCGGACGTAAGAGAATTAATAAGCTCTATCGCGGTTCTTTTCGCCACGCCGAAACGGCTGTTGAAATTCATACTGGTTGAAACGTCCAGAACAATGGTAACAAGCCGTTTGTCCTGGTCGAAGTTGCCTATGCGCACGGGCAACAGCGCCGCAAGCTGTTTCAGCGGAGAATTTTTATCGTCGGGGTCGTCGTCCTGAACGAAGGTGTTGCCGTAAGTGGTAAGCGTCTTGCCGTAATCGTCGACAAGCGTGGTAAGGCTTGTCATAAACATACTGCTTGCGCGCACCTTGCGCACGTCGAAATTGCTTAAAGCTATTTCGTCGTAAACGCACATTTCCTCAACGGAAAGGGGAACCTCCGCCGCGTCCGAAATATAGGTTACGTCGTTTTCGCCGTAAATTGCTTTACCCGCCGCAACGTCCGCCGCGGAAGCGCCGATAAACAGAACTTTTCTCTCGTCGGTGATTTTCTGCGTGAACAGATATGTGTTGTTGTAAGGCGAAGTATCGTCCTCGGCGTTTACCGTTTCTATCTTCAATTCGTACTCGAACGCGCCCGTCTCGTCAGTGGCAAGGGGCATGGAAACAGTGTTAAGTCCGCTGTATAAGCTGACCGTTTTCCTTTCCTCGAACACGCCGTTTTTAGTCAGGGTCAGGTATGCGTCTATGCGCCCATCCCCGCCGCAATTGGCGCGTATCAAAACGTTTACCTCTTCTTCCTTATCCAGATAGCTTGACGAAGCGGCCTCCGCGCCGTCAAGCTGGACCTCTTTCACGTCGTCGGATAAATTATCGTTTATATACACGGCGTCTACGTAGACGCCGTTTTCCTGCAAGGACGAAACGACCTTTACAAGATTGTTGGCGGATACCGTTTCCGCACCGTCGGTCACGACTATTATGCGCTTAATGACGTCCTCGTCAAAGAGATTGCCGGCATAGCGCAGTGCGGAGCCTATGTCCGTTGCGCTTCTGTCCACTTTGTCCGCAGAGCTTACGTCGGGAATTTTAGCGCCCAGCTCGGATATAAGCTGGTAATTTCTGCCGAAGCATATTACGCCCACCTTAGAGTTTTTGGGAAGCTTGCCCGCCACCCTTTCCACGCTTTTCTGCACGTCGTCCAGATTGTGCTCCGCTGAATAGGATATATCCGCAAGCACATATACGTTTGTTTCGGTTATCACCGCTTTAAACGACATGCCGCCAACCGCCAAAGTAATGCAAAGACATATTATCAGATGCAGTGAAACGGATGCGACGTTGTGGAAGTTTACGTTGTCGCGCCTGACCGTAATAAAAAACGGAATAAGCACGGCGGCCGCAAGCGGCAGGGCTATAAACAGAAGCCAGGGGTTATCGAAGCTGATATTGTTCATAACAGTAAATCCCCCAGTCCGCCAGCAACAGCACGCATATTACTATGAAAAATGCCGGCAGTTTATCGTAATATCCGTCGGAATAGTTAAACTCTCTTTCGCCGCTTAAAATAAGCGTTCCGCCGCCCTGCGAGCGGCTTTCCGTCTCCGGCACGCACGCGAACGAGCAAAGCGAGCTTTCGTCGCTTCCGGCAAGTTTAACGGTAACGGTATACGTTCCCGTTTCGTTCAGCTGGACGGAGCAATAAGCCTTGCCCTCCGTGTCCAGCGTGGTATTTCTGCCCGAAGGACTTGTAACGACTATGTTCTCGCAGCCGGGTACTACGTTTACCTTCATAATATCGCCGCAGTCGTATACGGTGTCCTCTATGACGGACGGGAAAGAATAATTCATTAAATTTCTTACAAGTATCAGAAAATCGTCTTTAAGACCGAAGTCGGAATCGCCTATGGCAAACGCAAAGACGACCTCTCTGTCGTTGTTGTCGTTAAGCCCCGCGGCGATAAGCGTATCTCCGTTGACTTTCATGACGGAGGTGAAGTTGCGCGGTATACCGTACTTGGCATACTTGCGGACGGCAACCTCGCGCCCCACTATGTCGCGCAGCAAATCCTTCTCCTGCACGGAGGTACCGCGGGTATATTCGGGCACGAAATAGCTTGCAGGACCCGTTTCGTCCTTGGGAGTCTGATAATCCCTGAATTTTATTCCGGAGCCTTTCCCCGTTCCGTCTACGGCGTCTATAAGCCATATAGCCGCGTTTTTGGGAAGCTCTGCGGGAGTAAAGCCGTTAAATACGCAAAGCCCGTAGCCCGCCGCGTCCGACGCGGAATATTTTTCTACGGAAACGGCGTCCACCTGCGCTTTGCCCGCGGAGGATATCGCGTTCCTCAGATACATACCGTCCTTTGAATCGCTTACGAATAAAACCTTTCTTTCCTGCGCCTTCGCCTCGTCGTACAGTATAACCACGTTATCCTCGCCCATGGCGTCCTTGGCGACTATTTTAAGCTGTAATTTCGTAAAGTGCGAAACGGCTGTCTGCACTTTGAATTCCGCAGGTTCGTCCGCCATCAGCTTTACGGTCGTCTCGCCTATTTTTTCGGGCGGAGCCATAAGAGTGTCGCTTGCGGACAGCTCCACGGTAATTTCCGCGTCCTCGCAATACGAAATTACTTTCCCCGTGCCGCAGACTCCGCCGTCTTCGAACGTATATCCGTAATCGTTAAACGCGATATTGTTTTCTCCCGAGGAAACGTTTATCAAAGTTATATTCTCGGTCTCGTACGGCTTATCGGTTATAAGATAAATTATTGCCGAACGGTTATTGTCGAAGTATTCCTGCGCAACGTTCATGGCGGAAGAACATTCCGTCGCGCTCCAACCCGCGCCGAGCGCCGCCACGTCGGACTTTGCCTGCTGTTTTTGGGTAACGCCCTCGAAAGCGACGTTGACCGTATCGCGCACAAACACAAGCGTATACGAGCTGCCCGACAACGAGTCGTCTATAATCCCGTTTATTTTATCCTTCGCCCTGTCGAAGCGCGTTGAACCGTCCTGCTGCATATTCATGCTGGCGGAACCGTCGAGTATAAAATATATATCGTTTGCGGAATTTCGCATCGTAAATACCGGATGGGCTATCAACAGCGACGCCGCAATAACGGCGAGTATCTGCAAAATAAGCGTCAGTATGCCGGTGAGTTTGGATACCGGTTTTCTTTTTTTCAGGAATTTTTCGCTCAGCTCCCACAGGTATGTGGAGGCTATCGTCTGCTCGGTATATTTGGATTTGATGACGTAAATCAGAATCAGTACGGGTATACCGAGAAGCCCCAAAAGTCCGAGAGGGAAATAAAAACTCATTTCATCACCCCCAGTTGTGTAAGCTGCTCGAAGAATAATCCGTCAAGAGGTTTGTCGTCCCTGACGAGAACGTACTCCGCGCCGCGCGCGTTGCAATAATCGCGTATTCTGTCCTGAACGTACCGCACCGCCTCGCGGTATGCCTTAATAATGTCTCTGTTGATGTTTTTGCGGTACATTCTGCCCGCGTCCTCACTGTCGTAAAAAATATTTTTGCCGCGCACCTTGGGGTTGATTTCCTCCGACGAAAGCACTTGAACGCACAAGAGGTCTCTCTTTTTATCCGCAAGATAGTCTATCGCGTTTTCGTAATTGTTATCGGTAAGAAAGTCCGAAATTATCACCGAAAGCCCGTCGCCGTAACCGACCTGAGTCGGCATTATTCCCTCGCTTATGAAGCAGTCGCCGCCGAACTCTATCCCGTTCAGCTTGCCTATTTCGGCAAAATAGCGTTCCCTGCCGGATATGGCGGAAATAACTTCCGTAACCTCTCCGCCGCGTATCGTGAACACCGAAACTTTATCCAGCTCGGTCACGGACAGATATGCAAGCGTCGCGGCTATCTGCAAAGCCGCTTCGCCCTTTTTGCCGTCGCCGAAAGCCATGGACTGACTTACGTCGATATAAATTTTGGTGTGAAGCTGTCTTTCGTCCAGATAGAGTTTGAGGTACAGCGTTTCGAAACGGGCGTAGGCGTTCCAGTCTATTTTGGTTATATCGTCCCCGGGCACGTAATTTCTGTAATCGACAAATTCGCAGGACGATCCGAACGTTCTGCTCTTGTGATTGCCGCCGAATAATCCGGCTATGTTGTTTTTCAAAACGGTTTGCAACAGCTCTACGCGTTGCAAAAACGCTTCGTTTATTACGAGTTTGCCCATTTATCTAAGCCTTTTTTATTTTTGGATTTTCAGTCTTTTTTATTACCGAAAAGCTTTTTCTTCTTTTTTACCGGTGTCGCGCTTTCTTCAACCGCGTCGGTATTTTCGTTATTGTCGATTGCGGTTTCAGCGGGGGCCTCCTGCTTTTTATCCGCGTCGAGCTTGCCCGAACCCTTTTCCTTTGCGTTTTCGCTTATAAGTCTGTCGATTACGTCGTCGACGGTAAGCTTTTCGTTAATTGCCGTATAATTGATTTTCATTCTGTGACGCAGAACGGGATATGCAAGCGAGTTTATATCCTCGTAGGATACGTTATATCTGCCGTCTATCAGCGCGCGGACCTTCGCCGCCGTGATAAGCGCCTGACCGGCGCGGGGCGAACAGCCGTATTTGATATATTTTTTAGCGGTATCTCCGCTGTCCTCCAATTCGGGGTGGGTGCGCGCGACGAGACGCATTGCATAGTACAGCACGTCGGGCACGACGGGTACGGATTTTGCAAGCTCGCGCATGGCGAGAATGGTTGCCCCGTCGACGACAGCGTCGGCGGTTTCCTCCATGGTGACCTGCGTCATGTTTACTATATCCGCAAGCTCTTTGACGGAAGGGAATCCCACTAAAAGCTTGAACATGAAACGGTCCATCTGCGCTTCGGGCAGGGGGTAGGTTCCGTCCTGCTCTATGGGGTTCTGCGTGGCGAGTACGAAAAACGGTTCCGAAATGGAATACGTCTTGTTGGCTACGGTCACCCTGTGCTCCTGCATGACCTCCAGCATGGCGGACTGCGTTTTCGGCGTCGCGCGGTTAATTTCGTCCGCAAGAACGAGATTCGCGAAAATGGGGCCGCGCTGGAAAACGGTATTCATTTTGCCGGACGCGTCCTTTTCTATTACGTTGGTGCCCGTAACGTCCGACGGCATAAGGTCGGGCGTAAACTGGATACGCGAAAACGGAAGTTTAAGCGCCTTGCCGAGCGTCCTTACAAGCCTTGTCTTGCCGACGCCGGGCACGCCCTCCAAAAGAACGTTGCCGCCCGCTATAATGGCGATGATAACGTTATTTACAATGTCTTCCTGACCTACCAGGTCCTTTTTGATTTCCTGCTTGATTTTTGCAACCGAACGGCTGAAATTTTCAACTTTTGCTTTATTGTCCATTTTTTTAAAAACCTCTTTTTTATTCCTCTTTATTGCTTAAATCCGCAAAGTAAGTCGCCATTATATATTCCCATTCCTCTTTGGATATGGTGCCTTCCGCAAGCGCTTGCTGAACGCGTTCGTAATATTCGTCGCGCACGTCGCCGACCGTCACGTAACCCTTTTCGGGGTCGAAGAAGGGCACGTCGCTCATATTTACTCCGCCGTTGCCGCCGGGGTTGGAAGGCTGGTCGGGATTTTCTTCCTCCCCCTGATTGTTACCCGAGTTTTCGTCGTCCGGCTTAGGCAGTGAAAATATTTCGTAAAGTTTTTCAACAACGTACTTTTCTTCCGCGCTGTTCAGCGCCTGCTGTTCCTCCGTAACGCCGTTTCTTGCGTTGGCGTCAGAAACCGCGTTACGGATTCTGCTTACCGTGTTTCTCACAAAGCCGCCGAGTCCGCTTTGCGAAACGCCTTCCGAAAGCACGTTCCTCAGACCTTTCAGCTCGGCAAGCATTCCCGCCTTTGCGTAAGAATCTGCCTTCCTGGAATTTTCGACGTAGGTTATCAACTCGTCAAGCGCTTCCCATTCCCAATCCGTAACGGGACGCGGCGGGTCTTCTTTCTCCCCGTCTCCGTTCCCCTGCGCCTGCGCAAACACAGCCGGTACGCAAGCGGCTATCACGGGAACGGCGATTGTGCACGAAAGAGCCAATACGCCGCACAGAACGGTCGCCAGAATATTTTTGAAAGGCAAAGCCTTAACCGAAGCCCTGCCGAGCGCGGCGCTCGTATCGTCGCGGAGCATGTCGTATATTTCGCCCGTGCTTCCGCTGTATTCGTACGCGGTCTGAACCCTTTCTTCGAGCTTTAAGTCCGCGTCCAACCGCTTTACAAGGTTTTTGTCGTTAGTACGGAGAAGCAGAAAAGCTATGCCGCCGCCGAGAGCAAATCCGCCCGAGGCAATAAGCACGTAATAAACCCAAAGAAGATTTATCCCGCACAGCTTGCACGGCAGAAGAACGGCAATAACGACAATCATAGCCGCTGTCAGCCCTATAACGGCGCATTTAATAAGCAGTTCCGCCAATATCCTTTTTTTGAATTTTTTAAAATTTCCGTCCATAATTATATTTTTTCCGTTATTTTTTTAAAGTTGCAAAATTGCGTTCGGCTATTCCGCAATTTTGCGGAATAGCCTGCGCTTTTTACTGTAAATAGTTACGTTTACCGTTTTACTTTTTTGTAAGCTCGATTTCTCCAAAAAAGTTGTCAACCATCAAAATTTTATCTCCGCTGACTGTAAACGTACCTGTTGCCCAATACCCGATAGCGTCAGCATAACTATATGTTCCGCCATTCTCCGTTATGGTTATTTCGTAACTTTCGGAATAGCCTGCGCTTTTTACTGTAAATAGTTACGTTTACCGTTTAAATTTTTGGATCAATAGACCGTACAAAAAAAGAAAAC
>ERZ779626.202-NODE-202-length-40413-cov-21.405644_pt1 | contig 40413 bp, 43 predicted proteins | sample MGYA00514209_ERZ779626 | MGnify/ENA primary metagenome ERZ779626 (study PRJEB29562, sample SAMEA4376713) | mouse gut metagenome | isolation source: Cecum | study: EMG produced TPA metagenomics assembly of the A DSS colitis mouse model was used to assess the...
TCCACCCCTGCACCGCTTCCGCCGCGCCGTCCGCGCCGAACCCCACCACCTGGCCGGGTAAGCCCGTCAAGGCGTCCTGCTTGGCGGACAGGGCGGTAAATGCGCCGCCGGAAGCGACTGGATTTCCGCTGCCCTGCACAGGAGTCGCGTCTACATCGATTTCTACACCCTCAACAGCCTCATCCACATAGGCAAAAATGTCCGTATTCCTGTTTTTGGGATCGTAAACGGATTTTGTCATGTCCCCAGCCCCGGTTCCATCTGCGCCGTTGTAGACCTGGAAAGGGTATGTACTACCGTCCGTCAGGGTAATGGTGTAGGTATCTGTGGTGCCCGCCGCTCCGCTGCCGGATGTGCGATCGATCCCGGCAATGCCGTTCCCTGTCGCCCCGGTATCTCCCGTTGCGCCCGTTGCCCCCGTCTCTCCCTGTATTCCCTGCGGTCCAGTTTTACCCGTCTTGCCCTGCGGCCCGGTCTCCCCCCGCTCGGCAATCAGCATGTAATCCGCCCCGTCCTGCGGCGTGACGCCCTGCACCGGCCGCAAAACCAAGTACCCGGAACCCTCATGTCTCACCACATCCAGCCTCTGATATTGGGCTGCTGGGTCATATTCGCCTCGTGGTACCAGGGAAACCCGCCCTAAATTTGTACTAACCTCCATAACTTAAAACCACCTCCAGGTCTGCGCCGTTTAGCCGGAACTGCGGCCCGGCGTACTCGCTGTCCGTATACATGTAGAGATTCCCAGTTCGGGGATCAAGGAGGAACGTGGCATACATCACATTCCCCCGAGCCGCCTCTCCCGTGTCCTCATACCGCTGTTCTGCGGCGTTCCACGTCCACCAACGGCCATCGATGATAGTGGGAGGCTTACCGCTGTACTGCTGGGCGGAGAGGGCGCTGCCCGCAGCGTCCGCAGCGCTCTTCGCCGCATCCTGGGCACTTTTTTGGGCGGCGTCCGCCCGGTTGGCCGCATCCTGTGCAGACTGCTTCGCGCTCTCCACATAGGCTTGTACGCCCGCCTGGGCATAGCCCTTCCACTGCCGTCCCGTCATGTGCATGGCCTCTCCCTGCTGCTCCACAGGGATCAGCGTGTCGTCGTATAAATCCGCGATGCCAGGAAGCCCGCCGATTGCGGATTCCTGGACGGCCGGCAGTCCGCCTGTGGTCCTGTCAGCCATCCCCGTCCGCCTCCTGCTCTGCCGCCATCTGGTAGGCGTCCCGCAGCCGGAGGCGCACCGAGGCCATTATGTCCACGCCGTCCCCGCTCACGGGAATGGCGGAAACCAGTTTGAACGCCTGGTCAATCTTCTTCTGAATGTCTGTCATATATTCTCCTTTCCAGCGTACGAACCTGTTTATCAAGCCTGCGCAGCTTCGCGGCATACAGGGGAATAAACTCTGTGTATCGAAGCATTTGCTGCTCATTCCCCTCTGTATCGATGTCCTTGCACCACCCGGCGAACTCCAGCGGGTCTATTCCGCAGCGCCCCATTGCCTCCTCCACATCCTGCGCGACAAATCCCATATGGTACCTGTCGGAGGTTCCGTTGTTCATTTTAAACCGCACTGGCTCGATCATGTCCAGCAGGTCCGTATATTTATCCGGGAGGGGCTCAATATCGTGCTTGGCGCTGCGGTCCGAGGTGATGATCTCCCCTGTGTAGGAGTACACGGCGCTCCACATGCCAAGCCCCGCCGCTCCGAGATTGGCGGCATTTCCGCGCGGGTAGAAGTTGGCGCACCCAACCGCCACATCAGAGCCGCTCAGGTAGACGATCCCTGAGTATGCCGTGAGCCGCAGCGCGGAATAGCTATAGAGCTCAATTGCACTGTCGGCGGTCTGCGCTGGTGTGAGGTGCATGATGCCGACCGGGTCCCCGTAACCGCTCAGCAGCATGACGTTCCCGCCCTGGAGGGACGATGCTTTTACGGTCCCCGTCATAAGCATGGATCCGTCGATATAGGTAGAGCCTGGATAAGTCCAGCCACTGACCGCATTTGCCGCGTTTTGTGCCGTATTAGCCGCGCCGTCGGCGGCTGTGAGAGCAGCCCCCGCCGCGTCCTGGGCGGATGTGATAGAATTTTGCGTGTTTTCGTCAAGGTCGCCAAAGGTGATCGCCCCGGTGAGGTTCAAATCCTCCGCATGGATTTTGCTGGCGTCCAGCTGCTCCGTGTTGATTTTGCTGGCGTCGATCTGCCCGCCGTCTATAGTCAGCGTGCTGCCCTGGGCGTTTGTGATGGTCACGCCGTCGGCGGCCACGCGCAGCGTCTGGGACAGCCCCACCTCATTGTCCTCCACCCGCTGGGTGATCCCATCCAGTTGGATCTCTATGTTAGCTTCCGCCTCCCCTGATCTGGCAGCTGATAACGCGGCCCGCTTTCCCAGGCACACCACAGCCTCCCCTTGCATAATATGGCAAGAGCAATTAAAACCGCCCCGCCCGCACCGTATCTTTCGTACATTTTTCACAAACCCCCATTGACAAAACCGCCGCTATGCGGTACACTAGGTTAAACCTGCGCCCCACACGGCGCGGCGCAATTTCACAGTCCGTCCAACAAAGCAGACCACCCTCCCTGCAGGGGTGTGGTCTGCCGTCACATTAGTTGGGCCCGCTTTTGCGGCCTCAACCGCAAGGGAGGATGGTTCCATGGCGGATCTTTTCGATTATCTGCGGCAATTCAATCTGCTCTCCGTGGTGGTGCGCCTCCTGGCGGCCATGCTGTTTGGCGGGATGCTGGGCATCGACCGCGCCAAAAAGGGCCGGGCGGCGGGCTTCCGCACCTATATGTTTGTATGCCTGGGGGCGGCCCTGGCTATGCTCCTCAGCCAGTACGAGCACGCGATGCTGGCCGGGCGCTGGGCGGAGAAGGCCCTTGACGTAGGCATCCGCACCGACGTGTCCCGCTTTGGGGCCCAGGTCATCAACGGCATCGGCTTTTTAGGCGCAGGCACCATCCTGGTCACAGACCGGCAGGAGGTCAAGGGCCTGACCACCGCCGCCGGGCTCTGGGCCTCGGCCTGCATGGGCCTGGCCATCGGCGCGGGCTTTTACGAGTGCATGTTCCTGGCCTTTGCCCTCATCCTTTTGTGCATCTGCCTGCTGCCCCACATCGACGCGATCATCGTCTCCCGCGCCCACAACATGAACATCTATGTGGAATTCACCTCGCTGGACGACGTGGGCGCCATCATCGGCCGGATCAAGGAGCAGGGGGCCCGGATATACGAGGTGGATATCATCCAGGACCGAAAGGAATCCGCCCTGTATCCCTGCGCGGTGTTTTCCATCCGGCTGAGCCAGCCGCGCACCCACGGGCGGATGATTATGGCGATCTATGAGCTGGACCGGGTGATCGCCATCGACGAGGTATAGGGGGTGGAATACAATGCTGACTTTTTTTGACCGGCTGGTGGAGGTGAACTTCACCTCGGCGGCGGTGCGGATGCTGCTGGCGGTGCTGTGCGGCGGCATCATCGGCATGGAGCGGACCTATAAGCGGCGGGCGGCGGGCTTCCGCACCCATATCCTCATCTGCCTTGGGGCGGCTATGACCACCCTGACCAGCCAGTACCTCTATCTGAACCTGGGGTATTACACCGACATGGCCCGGCTGGGCGCCCAGGTGGTGGCCGGGGTGGGCTTCATCGGCGCGGGGTGCATCATCGTCACACGGCGCAACCGGGTCAAGGGCCTGACCACCGCCGCCGGGCTTTGGGTGGCGGCGGTTATCGGGCTGTCCCTGGGCGCGGGCTTTTACGCTGGGGGGCTCATCACCACCGTCATCATCATCCTGGCGGAGTTCTGCCTGGCCAAGCTGGAGTACCGCCTGATGGACAGCGCCCCGGAAATCAACCTGTACATGGAGTACAGCGGGCGGCCCTGCCTGGAGAACGTACTGAAGTTCTGCCGGGAAAAGGGGATGAAGCTGCTGGACATGGAGATCACCCGCAGCGCCTCGGGGGACAAATCCGCCTCCTGCGTCATCCTCACCCTGCGCCTGAACAAGCGCAGCGACAAGCAGGAAATCAGCCAGCTGCTGGCCCAGCTCTACGACATCAAGGGCGTGGAGGTCGCCGAGGAGCTCTAATTTTCAAACAAGCCCTAAACCAAAGGAGAGGGGGAACACCCCCCTCTCCTTTTTGCGCGCCTATTGGCCCTTCAGCTCCCACACATGGTCGGTGCGGTATTTCCCGTCGCTGTACCGGCTGGAGCCGGACTCAAAGAGCACCAGCACCCCGTCCGGGCTGAGGCACAGCCCCTCCGTCATGGGCATTGCGGTCATGGCCTGGCTCTGCCGGGCGCTGTCCAGGATGTAGCACGGGATATCGTGGCCGCACACGTCCAGCGTGCCGTCAAACCCATCCCCCTCGGGGACCTGGTAGAACAGGAGCGTGGAGTTTGCCCCCCGGCCATAGGACTGGCTGAGGATCACCTCGTCCCCCAGGCAGCACACCCCCTGGATGCGGTCAGGGGCCGCCATGGCGCAGTCCGGGACGGGATATTTCTCCCCGTCGGGGATGGAAAGCGCCCCGTCCTCCCCCATGCGGTAGCCCAGGATATAGCAGCCGTACTCGCCGTTCGCGCTCCGGGTGGTGAAGTTGAGCTCCGGGGACAGGTTATAGTCCGCCTTGGGGTGGTAGAAATTGCCCACCCACAGCGTCCCCCGGGAGTAGTTCAGGAAGGACGGGGAGACGGGCACCGGGATGGTATGCTCCACCGTCACGTCATGGCTGCCGGAGGGGGGCAGCTGGTCCAGGGACAGCACGGCCACGCTGTAGCTCCCGTCGGAGTCCAGCTTGGCGGACACATAGAGGGTATTTCCCACCGCCGCGATCCCCCCCACGTGGCTGGTAAAGGGGGAGCCGTCCGGGTTAAACAGGTAGTACTCCGCCGTCAGCTCCCCGGTGTCCAGCGATACGCCGGTGATGGCGGAGGGGGTGTCGGTGATGGCGTAGGACGTAATGTAGGCAAGGCCGGTCTCCCCGCTGTAGCTGATCCCCTGGGGGGTCATGGCCTGGTTGAGGCCCGCGATCAGAAATTTGGACTCCGCCCGTCCGATGAAGCCGGCGAACTCCTTCCGCTCCCGGAATTTCTCGTTGCGCACGGAGCCCTCCTGGGTCATGCGGAAGGCGCCCTCCGTCTGGGCGGGCGGGGTGGGGGCGTTCTGGCCGGGCACATCAATATCCTTCTCTGCCGGGGCGCAGCCCCACGCAGACAAGCACAGCGCGGCGGCCGCCGCCAGCGCCGCCCACCGGAAAAGCCGCTTTTTCATTTAAACTACCTCCTCCGTATTTTCTAAGAAGCTGTACCAATAGCCTCAGTACCCAGCTTTGCGGCCAAAATTGCCGCCGGCCGCGTTGAAAAATCTTGAAATACACAAAGTATTCCCGCGATTTTTCGCCTTGCCACCGGCAATTTTGACTCGCGAATCTGAATACTTCGGCTATTGGTACAGCTTCTAAATGCCCAGCTCCTCCCGGGTGAAGGCGCGGGTAACGGCCCGCCTGCCGTCCCCGTCCAGCAGGGAGAAGTACACGTAGGGCGCCCGGTCCGGGATGTCAAACTCCGCCCGGTCAAAGGGCTCCCCGGCCCGGGCCCACAGGTTGAGCGCCCACTTGGGGCTCATGTGCATGATGGCGCGCTGGGCGCCGGAAAATTCCATCAGGACCCTCTTCCCCTGGAAGGACAGCCGGGTAAAGGCCGGGCCGGTGCTGGCATAAAACCGCCCCGCCTCCAGCGCCCGGATCACCGCCGGGTAGCTCAGCCCCTCCGAGAGCACCATGGTCCACGCGCCGAAGGAGTCGCACATGGGGGAGCCGAAGGGATGGTGGTTGTGGTTGTCGTCCGCCCCGTGGACATAGGGCCGCTTTCCCCTGCGCAGCATTGCGTCGTACAGCGCCACATTATCCTCCGCGCCGCTGATTTTCATGGAGCCGGTGTTGAACAGCTCCAGGCTGAAGCAGCCCGAGCAGGACAAAATATCCTCCTGGCTCTCCATGGACCAGCAGGGGTGGTTATAGCTCACCAGATACCCGCTCGCCCGGGCCTGGTCGATGAACACCTGGATGTAGCCCCGGTCATAGCGGCGGGGACCCAGCTCCCCCGCTTTTTCGCGCCGGGCCGCCTCCTCCGGGGGCATGTACTTGCAGAACTTGGGGTCAAACCCGATGAGGGTGGTGTTATGGGGGTCCTTGGCCAGCAGGTTCAGGTGGATCTCCGGGCCGTAGTGGTCCAGGCAGCAGTCGGGGGAGGGGCGTATATACGCCTCATACCCCGTCACCAGCAGAAAATCGGGTTGGGAGGCCGCCGTGTGGTCATAGGACGCCTCGTGGTCGGTGATGGCCAGGATGGAATAGCCCTGCTCCCGATACGCCCGCACCAGCTCCTCCGGGGTGAGCCTGCCGTCGGACAGGTTGGAGTGGCAGTGCAGGTTGGCCTTGTACTGCCGGGCTCCGGGTGAGATAAAGTCCATGCCGCGCTTCCTTTCTTTGTGGAATTGGGGGCGAAAAAGGGGCGGACCGCCGGTCCGCCCCTTTTGCCGTTCAGAAGCTGCGCCTGCCGCCCCGGCACGCATCCTCGCGGCCGGCGCCGCTTCTTATTTCATGGCAGCCTTGGAATAGCCGGTCATCATATACTTCTGGAACAGCATGAAGAGGATGACCAGGGGCAGCACCGCCAGCACCGCGCCCGCCATGATCTCATGGTAGTTGGACACGGCCTGCCCGGCGAAGGTCTGCTTCAGCTGGGCCAGGCCCACGGTGAGCACCCGGCGCACCTCGTTCTTGGCGATGATCTTGGGCCAGAAGTAGGCGTTCCAGCCGTTGGAGAAGGTCACCAGGGTGACGGTGAAGATGGTGGCCTTGCACATGGGCACCAGTACGTGCTGCACGGTGCCCAAACGGCCCAGGCCGTCGATCAGCCCGGCGTCCACATAGCTCTGGTCCACCGCCATGAAGGAGTTGCGCATCATAAAGATGTAGTACGCGGAGACAGCCTCCGGCAGGATCAGGCCCAGGAAGGTGTCCTGGAGCCCCCAGCCCGAGCACATGATGAAGATGGGGATAAAGGTCACCTGGAGGGGGATCATCAGCGCCCCCAGCACAATATAGAACATCACGTTCCGGCCCTTGAACCTGCCGAAGGCAAAGCCGTAGGCGGCCAGGGTGCCGGTGCCGATCTGGAGGATCAGGATGCCGGCGGTCATAATGATGGTGTTCCAGTAGTACTTCAGGAAGTTGGCCCGGGTGAGTACGTTGAGGTAGTTCTCAAAGTGGAATTCACGGGGGAACAGGGTGGGGATGATGAGCTGGGCCTCGGCGGCGGACTTCACCGAGGTGGCCACCATCCAATACAGGGGGAAAATCATGACGATGGTGATCAAAACCGCCACCACGGTGATGACATAGTAGCCCACGCCGCGCTTTCTGCTTCCGACAGTCATAACGCTTCTCCTCCCCCTCTCTCTTACGAATCGTAGCTCACGCTGTTGTTGGAGTACTTCATGGTGGCCACCGTCACCACCAGCAGGATCAGGAAGAACATCACCGCCGAGGTGGCCGCGCGGTCCATGCGGAAGTCCACCATGGCATAGCGGTAGATGAGGTAGACAAACACCTCCGTGGACCGTGCCGGCCCGCCCTCCGTCAGAATGTCCACCGACTGGAACACCTTCATGGAGGACAGGAAGGTGGTCACCAGCAGGAACAGGGTGGTGGGGGAGAGCAGGGGCAGCGTAATGCTGAAAAACTGCTGGGTCCTGGTGGCCCCGTCCAGGGCGGCCGCCTCATAGTACTGGGGCGAGATGCCGATCATGGCGGACAGGTAGATCATCATGCCGTAGCCCAAAACGCGCCAGCAGGTGGTTATGAGCACGGAAATCAGGGCGGTGGACTTCTGGCCCAGCCAGTCCACCGGCGCCACGCCTACCATGGACAAGAAGTAGTTGAGCACGCCGTAGTTGGTGTTCAAAATCCACATGAACACCACGGCGCAGGAGGACATGGCCACATACTTGGGCACGAAGAGGATGGCCCGCATGGCGCTGAAGCCGCGGGTCATGCGGCTGAAGATCAGCGCCAGCACCATGCCGCCCACCAGCGTGGCAAAAATCTCGCCCAGGGAGTACAGGGCCGTGATCTTCAGGGAATTCCACAGGTATTTCGAGCCGCTGCCCGTGAACAGCCACATCCAGTTTTTCAGGCCCACCCAGTCCCACGTGGGGCTGAGCAGGTTCCAGTCGGTGAAGCTGATCTGCACCAGCTTGGCCACCGGGTAATAGGTGAACAGGGCCAGCAGGGCCAGCGCGGGGAGCACAAAGAGGAAGTCGATGATCTTGGACTTGGTGCGGGCAGTAAACAGAGGCTTCTTTCCCGGGGCGCCCGCCTGGCCGGCCGCCGGGGTCCTCGCCGGGGAGTCGGTCATAGCAACCATTCCTTTCTCCTAGAATCGGATGGGGACAGTCCCCGGCTCCAAAGGGCGCGGAGCCGGGGACCTGGGATTACGAAGCGGCCTTTTGTCCTCAGCCGCGGTCCGCCAGAATTTCGTCGATTTCCTCCACCATGGTCTCGGACTCCGAGCTGATGTCGCCGCCCTGGTTCATCATGTTGTCCATGTAGTTCTTCCAGGTGGTGGCCAGCTCGCTCCAGGCGGCGTTCTGGATGCGGGGATTGATGAGGTTCAGATTATCGAACACGCACTGGAACGCGGGCTTCTCCTCCAGGAACTTCACGCCCTCGTCGGTAGTCAGCACGGAGTTGCGGGTGGGGATGTAGCCGGTGACCTTGGCCCAGTCCATGTTCACATCCTTGCCCACCAGGTACTGTAAGAACTGCCAGGCGGCGTTCTTGGTGGCCTGGTCGTTCTTGGCGGGGATGCCCAGCACACAGCCGCCCACCTCGGAGTACTTGTCGCCGGTGGAGGCGGCGGGATACCAGGCCATGCCCACCTCAAAGTCACAATTGTCCACGTAGTTGTTATACAGGGAGGAGGTGTGCAGCACGCAGAAGGTCTTGCCGTCGTAGAAGGTCTGGCGCATATCGGCAGAGGCGTCCGGGCCGAAGGGCCAGGCGATGAGACCCGCCTCATACCACGCGCGGAACTGGTTGGTGACCTTCAGGGCGGCCTCGCCGTTCAGGTCGCAGGTGTTGTCATCGGTGATGATCTTCACGCCCTCGTTGAGGTAGAGCGTCTCAAAGTACCACTGATCCCAACCGGGGATCATGGCGCCGTAGCCTCCGCAGGCTTCGGCGCCGGCCTTCAGGAAGGCCTCGAAATCCTCGATCTTCTCGGGGATGGTGATGCCCTTCTCATCTGCCATTGTTTTATTGTAGTAGATCACCTGGGTGGAATGCAGGAAGGGCATGGCCACCTGCCTGCCCTCGTACTGGGAGCTGAGCAGCAATCCGGTGGAGAAGTCGGTCACGTCGTAGCCGGTGCCGGAGATATAGGGGTCCAGGTTCTCAAACACGCCGTTGGCGCCGTACTGGGCCACATAGTCGGTGTTGGCCACGCACACGCCGGGCAGGCCGGAGCCGGCTGCGTGGGCGGACACCAGCGCCTCGTTCACGTCCTTATACGCGCCGATGTACTGGGGCTCCACGGTGATGAGATCCTGGGAGTCGTTGAAGCCCTTCACGATCCGTTCCACGTCGGCGGAATACTGGTCCTCCAGGGCGTGCCACCACACGATGGTGATGGGCTCTGTGACCTCATAGCCGCCGGGCGCGGGCCCGCTGTCCCCCGCGCCGCCGGAGGACTGGGAGGGCGGCGCAGACGGCTGTGCGCCGGTGCTCTTGCTGCACGCGAACAGGCTCAGCGCCATGGCCAGCGCCAGAAGCAGGGAGAGTGCCTTTTTCATCCTAAATCCTTCCTTTACTAAAAAAATGTGGCCCAGGTTCGCCGGAGCCTCACCGCCTCCGCCTCCCTTGAGCTTGTGCTGTCGCCATTTTACCACACTGTTCCAGTCCTGGCAAGAGGGAGTTGTGCAAATATTTGAAAATTATTTATGCTGGGCCCGGCATTTTATGTAAAATGCCGGGCCCAGGCGGCGTCTGGACGGGCTTCCCGCTTTCAGGTGTTGTTCGAACATTGACAATATGCCCGGCGGCGAGGGATTTTTTCGCCAGGCAAGGCGGTTTGACGCAGAGATACTTTGTGTATTTCAAGTCAAAGCAACGACATATGGCGGAAAAAGCCCTGTCGTTTGGGTATGCTGGCAATTTTCAAACAAGCCCTAACCCCTTGCAAAAAAATCCCGTTGTGTTATACTGGATTTTATGGAAAACAGGCGTGGCCCGGGGCCGTGCCCCGCCCTCCGGGCGTTATATTGAAGGAAAAGTGAGGTTCTGCGCTATGGATACCATTAAACTGGACAGCGGACGGGCCAAAATGATCGCCCACCGCGGGCTGAGCGGCCTGGAGCAGGAGAACACCTGCGCCGCCTTTGTGGCCGCAGGCAACCGGGCAAAGTATTTCGGCATCGAGACCGACGTGCACAAAACCGCCGACGGGCGCTTTGTGGTCTTCCACGACGACGACACCGCCCGGGTGGGGCTGGACCGCCTTGTGGTGGAGCACACCACCCTCCAGACCCTGCGCGCCCTCCAGCTCACCGACCTGGACGGCGCCCGGGGCCGGGCCGACCTGGTGATCCCCACCCTGGAAGAGTATATCGGCATCTGCAAACGGTACGAAAAGGTGTGCGTGTGCGAGCTGAAAAACGAGTTTGCGCCGGAGGACGTATACCGCATCGCGGAGACCTACCGGGAGCTGGACTATCTGGACCGGGTGGTGTTCATCTCCTTCTGCGCCGCCAACCTCACCGCCCTGCGCCGGCGCTTCCCCAGCGTCCCCGCCCAGTTCCTGCTCAAGGAGTGGTCGCCGGATGACCTGGCGTTCCTCCGGGACAATAACCTGAGCCTGGACATCCGCCACACCGCCGTGACGGCCGGGGTGGTGGAGGCCGTCCACGGCATCGGGCAGGAGGTCAACTGCTGGACGGTGAACACCCTGGAGGAGGCCGGGGCCGTCCTGGCCGCAGGGGTGGATTACATCACCACCAACATTCTGGAGTGAGCCATGATTAAGCTGTTTGACCCGGAAAATAAATTCTGGCAGTTTTTGAACAAGGTGACCGACGCGGCCCTGATGAGCCTTTTGTGGCTGCTCACCTCCCTGCCCCTGGTCACCATTGGGGCGTCCACCGCCGCCTTTTACAGCTACACCCTCAAGCAGGTGAGCAACCAGGAGGGCTCGCTGGTGAAGAGCTATTTCTCCGCCTTCCGGGCCCACTTCAAGCGGGCCACCCTGCTGTGGCTGCTCCAGGCGGCCGGGACCGCCTTCTTCGCCGCCGACCTGTGGGCGGTGTGGAATTTCCTCCTCATCCAGGGGGGCGCGGCGGGCATCGCGGTGCTGGGGGTGTGCGGCTTTTGCGCGCTGGCCTTTTTGTGCTGCTGCCTCTACGCTTACCCGGTGCTGGCGGAATACGGCCTGCCCGTCAGGCAGGTCATCGCCAACAGCTTTCTGCTGGCGGTGGCCCGGCTCCACGTCACCCTGACCCTGTGCCTGCTCATGGCGCTGTGCCTTGTCCTGTTCTACTTTTTCAGCGGCCTGTTCTTCTTCTGGGTGGCAGTGTATGTCTTTTTCTCCTCCTACCTCATTTATGGCGCGTTCCTGAAGTTCCCCCCGCTGGCCGCGGAGCAGCCGGAGGAGGAGTGCGCCGGAAAGGCGTCCCAGTCCCTGCCCGGCGACGGCAAGTGGCTGCTATGAGGGGCTGGATGGAGCGCCTCCGGCGCTGGCGTGACCGGGAGGGGGAAAAGCTGCGGGGAATGACCCTGCCCAAACGGATCGGGTACGTCTTCACCTATTACAAGGGCTGGATGCTGGGCTTTCTGGTACTGGCACTGTTTGCCGGCTACGCCGCCGACGTGGTGATTCAAAACCAGAAGGAGACGGTTTTGCAGGGCTTTTTCACCAACGACCAGCGGGACTATTTCCCCGCCGCCCGGCTCCAGGGGGATGTGGCGGACCACCTGGGGCTGGACGGCGGCCAGCGGATAATTTTTGACGACGGGCTCTATGTGGACCTGCACGGCGAGGCCGTCGAGTACACCGCCGCCAGCAACGGCAAGATCATCGCCTACATATCCACCGCCAGCCTGGATTTTGTGGTCACCACCGGGGAGGTCTACCGGCACTTCGCCCAGGACGTGCCCCTGCTGGACCTGTCCCAGCACCTTCCGGCGGATGTCTATGACCGTCTGGCCCCCTACATCGACGCCGTCCCGGACCCCGCCGGGGAGCGGGGCAGCGTCCCCGGCGCCATTGAGCTCTCCCAGAGCCGGTTTCTCCAAGACGCCGGCCTGCCGGAGGGGAGCTATTACCTTTTCGTGCCCTACAACGCCCCCCACGTCCAGGCCCTGTGCCAGTTTATTCAATACTGCTTCCCGGCGCAGCCGCCCCGCTGACGGATATCCCCATCCCCGCAGGCGCAAAACCCGCCTGAAGCGGGGAGAGGGCTTCAAACTTTTAAGCGCCCAGCATAACAAGCCGCCGCTTCGGATGGAGCGGCGGCTTGTCTGTCCTGTTCACGCTTTTGGAACCGCCCCGGTGACCAGGGTGGTGAAGCGGTGGGTCCCCGGCGGGAGGGACAGCCGGATGGTGGGAATGCAGGTGAGGGGGTGGAGCACGTTGGTGTTGGGCCACGCCCGCACCAGCACGGGCTCCCCCACCCCGGACAGGCAGCGGATGGCGCTGACGCCCCAGGGGAACCGGGCGGTCACGGAGCAGGGCCCCCATTCCACCATGTCCGGGGTGCAGGCCCTCCCCTCCCCGTCCTCAGCCGGGATGGCAAAGCCGCCGTCCGCCGCGTCGATGGGCCGGTCTGTGGTGACGGTATACTCCCGCCGGTGGGCGGGGAAGTCCGGAACCACCGTCACCTCCACCTCCACCCCCGGCAGGGGCGAGAAGCGCCGCCAGCAGCGCCCCGCCTCCAGCCGGAAGTCCTCAAAGCCCTGCTGCGTCCGCCAGCGCTCCGTCCCCGCCTCACACACCGCCAGGCAGCAGTCAAAGGCCCCCGCCTCCAGCGGCTCCCCGCGGGGGACGGAAAAGCCGAACCGGCTGGAGTACACCAGCTTTTCATATTTTGCCCCGCAATGTCCCATGTCGTTGGCGCAGCGCTGCCCGGCGGGGAAAAGCTGCACCTGGCTCTCGTCCCGCGCGGCAAGCATCCGGGCCGGGGGAATGGCGCGCAGGGGCTCCAGCGCGGGGACAGCCTCCTCCGCCGCCCAAAAGGGGTGCCCCTCCGGCAGGGCCAGGCAGGCAAACGCCTTCAGCGCCCAGTAGGGGGAACCGGGGGCGTTGTAGTTCTCGCTCATGAGCAGATTGGGGTAGGCGTAGCCCACCGTCAAAAGCCCGCCGGAGTCGAAAATGGGCTGGGCAAGCCAGTCCCGCAGGTTGCCCAGCACCCGGGACTTCATCACCCCCCAGGGGACCGCCTCCACCCCCGCCAGGGCCAGGGCGGAGAAAAACGCCCCCTGGGCAAAGCGGTAGGTGAGGCTGCGCCCAAAGGGGACCGCCCGCCCGCCGTCCTCAAACCAATACAGGTAGTCCCCGGCGAACCGCGCCGCCCGCTCCTTGAACAGGCGGCTGCGCCCAGGGTCGTCCCGTTCCATGGCCCAGGCGTAGATCAAGCCGTAGTAGTGCATCCCAAAGGGGATATAGTAGTCCATCTGGGTGGGCTGGCCGTCGCAGTACCAGCCCTCCCCCAGATACCAGCCGTCCAGCTTGGCCAGATCCTCTTCCAGCTGCCCCTTGTTCCACGCCCAGCCCATGCGCCGGAACGCGGCCTGGATGAGCACCCGGAAAAACAGCCAGTTATTCTGGGGCAGGCTGAGCCCGTCCGCCCCCGCCAGCCATTGGTGGAGGTTCCGGGCCTCCTCCGGGCTGAAGCCCATCCGCTCCCCGCACAGCAGCAGGGCGGCGGCGATGGCCGCCGTCTCCACCACCTTCTGGTCGTAGTGGGACAGCCTCCCCCAATAGGCCGGATGAGCGGGGTCTGTGCCGTTTGCCAGCCCCCGCCGGAACAGGGGGAGCCACTCCTCCCCTCCCCCCGCCGCCCACAGGGGGGCCAGCCCCCACAGCATCCGGGAAAACGCCTCCATCCGGGCGGAGCCCGCCCCGTAATGGGCGGCGTGCCCGCCCAGCCACAGCCCTGCGCCGCCCCCGGTAAAGCGCCCCCGCACCGGCTCCAGCAGCTGCAAAAGGGCCCGCTCCACGTCTCCCCGGGTGCGCAGGGGATTTTTATGGATGGGCAGGTCAAATCGGTTCATGGGCGTGCCTCCTCTTCTTTTCAGGCGCCTCCGCCGGAACGGGAAGGCCCCTATCAGCGCCTTGATTATATAGTCAAATAACTCGAAAAGCAGCCGCCGGAGGGGCTCCCACCGGCGGCTGCTTTGCTTTTTACGCGCAATATTGGGCGATGGCCTCCCGGATCATGGCCGCGCACGCGTCCACAATGGGGCCGTCCCCCTCCGCCAGGGGGGCCAGGGGCGCGCGGACGCTGCCGATATCCGGCCCGCCGGTGCGGCGGAGGATCTCCTTGATAACGGCGTACAGGTTGCCGTGGGCGGTGCACATCTTGTAGATGATGCGGCAGCACTCGTTCTGCACCTGCCGGGCCTTCTCCAGCTCACCCGCGCAGAACAGCTCCCGGGCCTTCAGGTACAGCTCGGGCATGGCCGCGTAGGTGCCGCCGATACCGCCAATGGCCCCCGCCGCCAGGCCGGAGACAAACTGCTCGTCGGGGCCGTTGAACACGATGGCCCCCTCGTCCCTCCACATCTGGATGTCCTGCACCGGCATGGAGGAGTTCTTCACGCCGATGACCCGGGGATTTTTCATCATCTCCCGCAGCAGGGGCACGGACAGGGCCACCCCGGCCAGCTGGGGGATGTTGTAGATGATGAAATCGGTGTCCGGCGCGGCGTCTGAAATATCGTTCCAGTACTTGGCCACCCCATGGTCGGGCAGATGGAAGTAGATGGGCGGGATGGCGGCGATGGCGTCCACCCCCTGCTGCTGGGCGTGGGCAGCCAGCTCCCGGCTGTCCGCCGTGTTATTGCAGGCCACGTGGGCGATGATGGTAAGGCGTCCCTTGGCCTCCGCCATCACGTTTTCCAGCACTAGCTTTCGCTCGGCTACGCTCTGGTAGATGCACTCGCCGGAGGAGCCGCCCACATACAGCCCCTTCACCCCCTTGTCCGCCAGATAGCGGACAAGGGCGCGCACCCGCTCCGGGGAGACGGCGCCGGCCTCGTCATAGCAGGCGTAAAACGCGGGGATGACGCCCTCGTATTTGGTGAAATCTTTCATTGAGTCATGCTCCTTCGTTGATTTTGACCTTGAATACCGCCTTGGTCACGGTCTCGGGTCCGCCCACCCGCATTTTGATCTTGTGGGCGTCGTCGGGGAATACCACCAGGAAATCCCCGGGGGACAGGATCAGGCTGTGCCGCCCCTCCCCCCGGTAGGCGTAGAAATCCCCCTGCTGGTCAAACTGGGCCAGCGCCGCAGGGGAGGCAATCTCCACCCGCTCCGAGCCCGAGAGCATCAGGTGTATGTCCAGGTAGAGCCGGTGGGCCTCAAAGAACGCCTCCTCATCGGGGATGGTCTCATAAGTGAACTTGGTGCAGTAGACCTCCTCCCCCTTGAGCTCCACCCGCTCCTCCCCCAGGCGGGAGAGGAATTCCGGCATGATGCGCTCCAGAGCCAGGTCCAGGTTTGGGTGGATGCCCCGGTAGTCCAGGGCGGTGGAATTGGAAGCGAGAATCATATCCTCACCCCTTCACCGCGCCCATGGTGATGCCCTTGGTAAAGTACTTCTGGAACGCCAGGAACACGATGATGATGGGGACGGAGGCCAGCGTCGCACCCGCCATGAGCAGGCCGTAGTCCTGTCCGAACTCGCCCATCATCTTGGAGATGCCCAGGGGCATGGACAGCACGTTGGTGCCCGTCAGCATGAGCAGCTGCATGAAGTAGTCGTTCCAGGTGTTGATGAAGGTGAAGATGGCCAGGGCGCCCACGCCCGGCTTGATCATGGGGAACACAATGGTGGTGAAGGTCTTCAGCTCGCCGCCGCCGTCGATGCGGGCCGCCTCCAAAATCTCGCCGGGGATGCCCTCGGCGAACTGCTTCATCAGGAACACGCCGAAGGGCCAGCCCACCACCGGGTAAATCACCGACCAGAGGGTATTGGTCAGGTGCAGACCGTCCATCTCCCGCAGCAGGGGGATGAGGATGACCTGCTTGGGCAGGGCCATGGCGCACACGATGAGGGAGAACAGCACCGCCCGGCCGATGAAGCGCTTCTTGGCCAGGGCGTATCCTGCCAGGGCTGCGGTGCCGCAGGTGAGCACCATGGCGGCCACCGACATGAACACCGTGTTGATGAGCCAGCGGAAGGCCGCGGGCATCACCGGCCCGGAGAAGAACACCACCTGGCTGTGGTCGGAGGTAAACCACTCGCTCAGGGGAACGTGGAGCTCCCACAGGGGGGCGCTGCGCTTGTCAAACAGGGTGTCGAAGTTGCGCATGGTCCACTCCTTGGGCCACCACTCGGGGATGGAGTTGTTGACGGAAGCGGGCGTTTTGAACGCGCCGGTGAGAATCCAGTACAGCGGGAAAAGGAAGATAACCGCCGCGATGACGATGATGAGGATCAAGGTGATGGTCCGATAGACGGATGTGCGTTTGACGCCTGTATTCATATCTTCCCCTCCTCTCAGCTCTCAGATTTGGCCAGCTTGAACTGAACCGCCGACAGCGCCGCAATGCACAGCGCCAGAATGACGCCCATGGCGTTGGCGTAGCCGTACTTGTACAGGGTGAAGGCGCTGTAGTAGATATAGTACATCACCGTGTCCGTGGCGTGCTCGGGCCCGCCGGAGGTGAGCAGCTGGATCAGCGCGAAGCACTGGAAGCTGTTGATGGTGGTGATGACCAGGATGTACAGGGTGGTGGGCATGATCTGGGGCCACTTCACCTTCCAGAACACCTGCAGGTCGGTGGCGCCGTCCACCTGGGCGGCCTCCACCAGGGTCTGGTCCACGTTGCCCAGGGCGGAGACGTACAGCACAATGGGCTGGCCCACCGAGGTGGTGAACAGGATCAGGATGATGCAGCCCAGGGCGAATTTGTCGTCGCCCAGCCAGTTGATGTTCTTCTCCCACAGCCCCAGGTTGGTGCCCACATAGTTCAAAACGCCGTTGTAGTAGTGGTAGATCCACTTCCACACCACGGTGACGGCCACGGAGCCGGTGACCACGGGCAGGTAAAAGATGACGCGGAAGGCGGAGCACGCCCAGTTCTTCATGTTGTAGATGCGCGCGCCCACCCACAGCGAGAACACACACACCGCAGGGACGGACACCACCACGATGATGACGGTGTTCACCAGGGCCTTCAGGAAGGTTTTATCCTGGAACAGGTCGATATAGTTTTTCAGCCCGATGAAGTCGCTGCTCCCGCCGGCGCTCATGGTGGCGTTGGTCAGGCTGGTGACCACGCACATGAACATGGGATAGACCACAAACGTCAGGAAAAACACCAGGCTGGGCAGCAGGAACAGATAGCCCGAGATGGTCTCACGGCGGACCAGCGCGCGGCTCATGCTGCCGGGTTTGGACTTTGCCAAGGTACAGACCTCCTCTCTAGTTCTGGAAAAGGGGAAGCGCCCTCCCAGCGCCAAAACGCAGGGAGGGCGCGCATTACCCTATATGCCGGTTTCGTTCAATTGCCGGAAGGCTCAGCCCGCCTCAGCCGCCTCGGCGGCCGCGTTGGCCTCGGCCACAAAGGCGTCCAGCTCGGTCTGCACGTCGCCGCCGTTGCCGATGCGCTGCAGGGCGTTCCACCAGGCGGTGCGGGCCTCGGGCCAGCCCAGGGTGATCTGGTAGTAGGGGCCCATGAAGGGGACCAGCTTGCCGTACTCGGTCATGAGGGCCTCGTCCTCAGTGCCCGCATACAGGCCGGACACGTCGCGGGTGGCCCAGTAGCCGGTGGCCTCCACGATCTTCTTGTACTGGGCCTCGTCCTCGGTCATGAACTTCACGAAAGCCTTGGCGGCCTCCACCTTGGCGGCGTCGCCGTTGTCAAAGATGCCGAAGCCCCAGATGCCGCCCTGGAGGGAGGGATCGCCGGACTCGGTGGGGAAGGCCATGGGGAAGATCTCGAAGCTGGCGGTCTTGCCCTGGGTGTCGCTCTTGGCGGCGCCCACGTTCCAGCAGGTGGCCATGGCCAGGGTGCCGTTACAGAACAGGTTGATCTCGTCGCTGCCCACGATGCCCGGGTCAAACTCGATGCCGTTCACGTCCACCAGGGCCTGGAGGGCCTGGACGTTCTCGGCGCAGTTGGCGGTGTAGCGGGTGAAGTCGGAATTGGTGTACTGGCCGCCGTACATGTTGGTGACGAGAGCGCGGTTGCCCTGGTCGCCGCCCTGGCCGCCGCAGAACACCACGCCCACGTTGGGATGGATGGCGGCCACGGCCTCCACGGCCTTCAGGAAGTCGGAGGTGGACTTCCAGGTGTGGGTGTCCTCATTGATGTACTGCATGGCGCCGGCCTGGGTGAACAGATCCTTGTTGATGCCCATGCAGTGGGCGGTCTGGCACACGGGCAGCTCGTACATGGCGCCCGCAGCGTTGGTGCAGGAGCCGGCGGTCACGTCATACGTGCCGGCGGGCAGCAGGTCCTTCAGGTCCACCAGGTAGCCCTTGGCGCCCCAGTTGGCCACCAGGCGCTCCGGGCCCTCGAAGATCAGGTCGGGGGCGTTGTTGGCCTCGATCATGCCGTTGACGGTCTGGTCGCCGTTGGTGTAGTCCAGATAGACCAGCTCGATCTTCACGTTGGGATACACCGCGTTGAAGTCGGCGATCAGGCCCTTGACCACAGTTTCGTCGGTCATCTTGCCCACGGGGTAGGTGGCAAGCGTGAGGTTGGCGGTCAGGTCGTTGCCGGTGGGCTCGTTGACCGGCTCGGACTGGCTGGGATCGGGGGCCTTGGTGGGGTCGGGCGCCTTGGTGGGATCAGGGTCCTTGCTGCCTGTGGTGCAGGCAGCAAGGGAGAGCACTATGCATAGTGCCAGCACCAGCGCGAGAGCCTTCCGAATTGTCTTCATTCTAAGTATCCTCCTCATTTTCGATAATTCCGGCCTGCTTCTCCCGCAGGCTCTTGTGTAGATTGTATAATGATTTCCAGCGCTTGTCAATACGGATATGCAAATTATTTTTTATTCTCCCTTATGCCTGAAAAAATTTTCATTTTTCCAGCAGTTCGCCCAAAATTCCATCCACCAGGATCAGGGAGCGGGGCACATGGAAGGGGCCTTTAAAGGTAGAGCCCTTGGTGGACGGCATGGTGGGCAGCCCGTCCCGGCGCAGGTAGCCGTACCACTCGCCGTACTCCGGGTCAGCGAAGTGGGCCTTGCAGTAGTCCACGGTCTTATAGAACCAGTCCAGGTATTTTTCCTCCCCGGTGTCCCGGTAGAGCATGGAGGAGGCGATGAGGATCTCGTTATGGGGCCACCACAGCTTCATGTCGTGCTCATATGCCTCGGGGGGCTTGCCCAGGCAGTCGGTGAAGTAGAGCAGCCCGCCGTACTCATGGTCCCAGCCCATATCGATGGCCCAGTCAAAGATCTGCGCGGCCTTGGCCGTCAGCTCCCGGTCGCCGGTGCGCCCGGCGTGCTCCAGCAGGAACCACACCCCCTCGATGTCGTGGCCCGGGTTGACGGTGCGTCCCTCGGTGTAGTGCAGCCTGGGCGTGCCGTCCACGTCCACATTCTCCAGCACGCACCGCAGCTCGGGCTTCACGTGGTACTGGAAAATCTCGTCCACACACTGCTGGGCCCGCTGCTCATAGAGGTCCTTCCGCTCGGGGTCCACCCGGAGCATCACCCCGGTGACGTTGAGGATAATCATGGGCCCGCCGAAGGAGCGGCCCTGCCGGGTCTCCGGGATGGTCTTGGGGCCCAGGCCGGTGGGGTCGGCCATGCCGTGATTCAGCTCCCAGTACAGGTCATAGGCCCTTCTCGCCCGCTCCAGCCGGACGGGCTCGCCGGTGACGCCGTAGTACTCCGCGTTGGCCAGGGCGTAAAACGCCTCGGAGAAGCAGTAGCGCCGCTGGCGCAGGGGCTTGCCGTCCCCGGTGACGGTGAAGTACATCCGATTGCCTGCGGCGCGGTTGATGCAGTGTTCCTCCATAAAGTCCAGGCAGCTTCTGGACGCCCGCAGCCACTCCTCCCGCACGCCGTAGCTGTGGCACAAAAAAGCGAAGATCCAGCCGCACCTGCCCTGCATCCACACGCTCTTGTCGGTGGAGTAGATCTCCCCCTTCCGGTCCAGGCAGGTGTACACCCCGCCGTGCTCCTTGTCCATGCCGTGCTCCAGCCAGAAGGCGGCGCAGCGGTCCAGCTCCTCCCGCACCCATTGGCGGGTCTGTTCCATTTTTACCCGGTCCATCGCCCATCTCCGTCCTTTCCTTTGTGCGCTGCGCGCAAAACAGATTGTTTTCTTTCCGTCGGCTTGTGGGATTTCCACAGCTCACATCCGCATTGTACCATTCCGGGCAAAATTTTTCAAGAAATATATTTTTTGAAAATTCCTTCTATTTTTCGGCAAAAGGGCGTGACAGCCGCCCCGGCCTGTGATATCATAGCCTCACCACAAATTTCGGAACGCGGAGGTAAACGGCATATGAAAAAACACATCGTCTGTATCGGCGACTCCAACACCCACGGCTACTGCGCCGATCCGGCCGACTGCGCCGAGGGCGGCATCCGCTTCAACGAGGACGAGCGCTGGACCTGCCTGCTGCAAAAGGCCCTGGGGGAGGACTATCTGGTGACGGAGGAGGGGCTGAGCGGCCGCACCACCGTATTCCCCGACCCCCTCCACGAGTCCATGGACGCGCTGGGCGTCATCTACGCCCTGCTGAAGAGCCATGAGGCGGTGGACCTGCTGGTTATCATGCTGGGCACCAACGACGTAAAGGAGCGCCTGGGGGCCAACGCCGCCTGCATCGCCATCGGCATGGAGCGGCTGGTGCGCAAGGCCCAGAGCGTGGACTGCTGGGGGGATCACGCCCCCAACATCCTCATCGTCTGCCCCCCCGCCATCCTGCCCGAGATGGAGGGCAGCGAATGCGGCATCCCCATGGGTAAGGGCTGCCTGGAAAAGTCCCGGGAGCTGCCCCAGTACCTGGAAAAAACCGCCCGGCTGGTGGGGGCCCATTATATGGACGCGGCGCAGTGCGAGTTCAACCGGCTGGACGGGATGCACCTGACCCGGCGGGGCCACGCCCAGCTGGCGGATATGCTGGCCGGGCTGGTGCCCACGCTGCTATGAACCAGATCTTCAACCCGGAAAACTTCTTCTGGAAATGCTTTGATAAGATGGCGGACGTGGTGGGGCTGAGCCTGCTGTGGTTCATGTGCTCCCTGCCGGTGGTCACCATCGGCCCCGCCTGCGCCGCGCTGTACGACGCCTCCGCCCGCTGCGTCCGGGGCGGGGAGGGCTCCCCCTACGGCCGGTTCCTGCGCACCTTCCGCCGGGAGTTCAAGAGCGGCGCGCTGTGCTGCCTCACCTGGGGGACGGCGCTGCTGCTGCTCTTTTTCGGGCATAACATCGCCCTCGACCTGGCCCGGCAGTCCGGCTCTAAGCCCATGCTGGCGCTGGCGGCGGCCTATCTGGTGCTCCTGCTGGTCCCCGCCGGGATGCTGTGCTGGCTGTTTCCCCTGCTCTCCCGGTTCCAGTACACCTTCCGGGCGCTGAACAAGGCGGCCCTCCAGTTCTGGTTCGCCCACCTGCCCTCCACCCTGGCCATGGCGGCGCTGCTGGCGGTGTGCGTGAATATATGCTTCCAGCTTCTGCTGCCGGTGTGCTGCCTGCCCTGCCTTCTGGCCCTGGCCCACTCCCTCTTTGCCGAGCGGGCCTTCCAGCGGCACCTTTCCCAGGAGGAGCCCCCCAACGACGGCTCATCCTAGCGCGCTCTGCACATAGAAGGAGGGGACAGGCCATGGCCTGTCCCCTCCTTTTCACGCTTGTCCCGCCCGGCGGCCCTGTCAGGGCAGCGCATCGTACGCTTCCCCGTCCACCGGCGCGCACCATTCGGTGGAGCAGCCCTCTCCAGGCGCCTCCAGCGCCACATGGGAAAACCAGCTGTCCCTGGCCGCCCCGTGCCAGTGCTTTACCCCCGCTGGGATAAACACCACGCCGCCGGGGTTCAGCGCCCGCGCCTCCCGGCCCCACACCTCGCCAAAAAGCACGTCGTCATTCAGATGGGCGAACTGGGGGGCAAACTCCCCCAGGCTGTCCCGGCCCGCTGTCTGCTTTGCCATAATAATCCCCTTTCTTTCAGCCCATGGACAGGGTTACGCGCACGTCCCCGCCGCCCAGGATGTCCCGCAGCTCCCCGGCGCCCACCCCCTCGATCCTTCCCAGCCGGGTGAGGCTCCAGGAGTTGGCGCCGTAATAGATGACCAGCTGGTTCCCCTGGTAGAGGATCAGGTCCCCCGCCTGGGCGTCAATCCACTCGTCGTTGGCGGGCAGGTCAGCCCCCAGGGGTCCCACCTTCTCCATGCGGTTATAGTCCCGCATCTCCACGCTCAGCGGGCCGTCCGCCAGCAGCTCCGCCAGCGCCCGGGCGGAGGAATTGTCCGCCAGCGCGGCGGTGAGCACAGTTTTGTTGACGGCGATGTTCAGCATACCATCCTCCCCCTCCATCGGGCCGGTTGCGCCCAGCTCCAGGCCGTCCACCCAGTCCTTTACCGCCTCCCGGGAGGCACCCGCGCCAAACCGCTCCCCGCTGCGCCACCGGGCCTGGGGGGCCAGGGCATTGAGCGCACCCTCGCTGCCGTCGATGCCGCTGCCCCCCGAGGTGCAGAAGGAGATGACGGTTTTCCCGCTCAGGTCACAGCCCTCCAGGAAGGTGCTGATGATCTTCGGCGCCTGGCCGTGCCAGATGGGATAGCCCAAAAACACCACGCCGTATTGCCCCATGTCCTCCACCTCGCCATGAATGGCGGGGCGGGCGGCGGGGTCGTCCTGCTCCCGGCTGGCCCGGCTGGAAGCGTCGCGGTAGTCCAGGTCGGCGCCGGTGTAGGGCTTCTCCGGCACGATTTCAAACAGGTCCGCCCCCACAATGTCCGCGATGTGCTCCGCCACGCCCCGGGTGCTGCCTGTGGCGGAAAAATAGGCCACCAGGATTCGATTTGCCCGCGGGTCTGCCCCCAGCGTCCCGCAGTTCATCACCGCCGCCGCAGCCTGGGCCCGGGTGGCGGGCCTGGAGCTGCCGTCAAAGCCGGGGATGCCATCCGTCACCGGCTCGTCCGTGATCCGCTGGAGGATCAGGCTCAAATGCTCCTGGGTGATGGGGTCGCCGGTGCCGAACAGGCCGTTCCCGTAGCCGCCCACCAGCCTGTTACCGGCCGCCCAGCGGATGGCCTCGGTGTACCACTGCCCGCCGTCCACATCGGAGAAGCGCATCAGGTAATTCACCACCGGCTGCCCCGCCTGCCGCCACAGCACCGTGACCAGCATGGCCCGGGTGAGGGAGCCCTCCGGGTCAAAGCGGCCCTCCCCCACGCCTTCCATCAGCCCGTGTTCTCTCATATAGTCCACCGCCCCGGCGTACCACGCGCCGCTGTCCACGTCTGAAAAGCCCGCAGACAAGCCCGCCATCCCGGCGGGGGTCTGCATGGGCGCGGCGGGAGCTCCGGCGTCCTCCCCCCTCCGGGCGGCGCAGGCCGGGAGCAGTAGCGCAAGCCCCAAGGCCAGCCCCAGAGCGGCGGCGGCCAGGCGCATCCATTTTTTCATCGGTCATCCACTCCTTACCATGCTTTAGAAGCTGTACCAATAGCCTCAGCACCCAGCTTTACGGCCAATCTGAATACTTTGGCTATTCGTACAGCTTCTGAGACACAACGCCATTTTACCACCGTCCCTCCCTATTGTGAAATACTTTGTTTCTATAGCCTTGTATGCCTTTTGTCTATGGGCCCCCGCCATACTGTCCTGCCCCGACCGCTCCCCCAAGGAGTGCCGCGACCGGGAGGGGCCCCCCTGCATCGCTGACAGCACGCAAAAAAGCGGCCCCGCCAAGGGAGAGGTAACGTAAGGAAGTTACCTTTCCCTTATCTATTTGTAGGCAGCCGAATGTGATTGAATTGCAGGGAAATTCAACATATTGGAGGACTACTCTATGGAAAAGTCATTACTTGAGCAAATGGGCGGAACTTATCGCCAAGAGGGAGATTATTTTCTTCCAAATCTCGCTGTGCCAGAAAACGCTCCTGTTGGCATTTGGGGCCAGCGCAGGCGGCAGTATTTGCGAGAACACAGGAAAGCTCTTTACAACACCTTACTACTCAGCGGGAAGTTGGATAGCCATTTGGCTGACATCAACCAGCAGGCAGACGATATGTTTTCTCAGCTTGTAGAACAGATAGCAGAGCAGGAGAGTATCACTGAACAACTTAAAGCGGATAGCCAGATGGAATGGGTGGGCCGAATGAACAATATTCGTTCTGCGGTGGAAGAAATAGTAACCACAGAAATTATATTTACCTAAATGAATGACGCCCATGCTCACGAACAAATCTCGCGGGCATGGGCGCTTTCACTGAAACAGCTTGACTAATTTCGCTCAAACGAATATAATGATGGTGAAATATAGTAGATTTTGAAACAGCTTGAGGTGTCAAATGTGAACGAATTTATTACAGTTCAGGAAGCTGCTGAAAAATGGGGCGTTACGCCGCGGCAAGTCCAAATTCTTTGTAAAGAGGGACGAATTGCTGGGGTAGCGCGTATGAGCCGGATTTGGATTATACCAAGAGACGCGAAGAAACCAACGGGAGATAAAAGGCGCAATACGGGAGGAAAAGATGATGCTACAAAGCACCATGTTTGAACAACAAAAAGTAGACTTATCCTCCGCACCGTGGACAATGCACGAATTTTTTGCTGGGAGCGGACTTGTGGCCTATGGTTTGAGGGGGATGTTTGCGCCTGTTTGGGCTAACGATATCAGCGAGCAAAAAGCAACTGTTTATGAAGCGAACTTTGGTGATAACTATTTTGAACTTGATGATATCAAAAATATTCGAGGATATGATTTACCGTACGCCCATTTGTCGTGGGCCAGCTTTCCCTGCCAGGATTTGTCATTGGCTGGTTCGTTGGGCGGTATCCATGCGTCGAGAAGTGGGCTTGTGTGGGAATGGTTGCGTGTTTTAGACGAGATGGAACAACGTCCCAAAATTTTGCTGTTGGAAAACGTAGTTGGGCTTCTTTCCACAAGTAAAGGCGATAATTATCGCATCCTCCACACGGCCCTTGTCGAGCGTGGCTATGATTGCGGAGCAATCGTGTTAAATGCCTCGCATTTTGTACCACAATCCAGACCAAGGGTATTTGTCCTCGCCGTGGAACATGACTGTCAAATCCCAGATGAGTTAGTTGGCGATGGCCCATGTTGGTTGCATACTAAAACAGCGATTGAGTTGGGCCGTTCTTTACCACAATGGATATGGTGGAAAACAGGAAAACCGTTGCGGCGCAACAAAACGTTGAAGGACATTGTGGATGATACAGCTCCTTTTGATAAAGACAACGTACTTCGGCTGGTTCCAGAACGACATCAAATCAAACTGGATGGTCACAATACCGTTTATGCCACGGGCTATCGCCGAACTCGACATGGCGAACAGCAGCTTGAATTGCGCTTTGATGGAATTGCAGGGTGTCTAAGGACGCCAGAAGGCGGGAGCAGCAAGCAATATTTAGTGGTCAAGAAAAATGGCTCAACCCATGCTCGCTTGTTAACTGTCCGCGAGGCCGCACGGCTTATGGGAGCGCCAGATAGTTTTATTCTGCCTGGTAGTTATAACGATGGATATAAAGCGATGGGCGATGCGGTGGCGATGCCCGTAGCGCAGTTTATTGGGGAACGCTTTTTAATAAAAATTGCGGAGGCTGTGTACGATGATTAGTCCAGAGGAACGATTGAAGGCATTTCAAGCCGAAAATAACATTTTTACCAAAGGCCCGCTATCGCTGGTTGTTCAGTTTACTCGTTTAGTACAGGACAAGCACTTTCCGTTGAATCCTAATGATTTTCAGACCAGCAGCAAGGGACAAGTAGCCGGGTTAGGCGGAGGAAATCTGAAAAAGATTTTGAAAGAGCATGGTATTACCCAACAACTGTCGGCTGAAGGCGGGCGAACCAGCCGGGGCAGCATGGGATTGATGATTAAATATGTGGATTTTCTCAATGCGTGGAATACAGATGAATCCGTAGACTTTGCCGTTGTCGAAGCATTTTGGGCGGAACAGGTTAGAGAGTATTTCAGGAATCAGCCATTTATTTTGACTGCTGACGCATCTAAAACAATCGGCGCTAATTTGGACGAACTGTTTGAGCAGGCAAAAAAGCGGCAAAAGCAAAATCCTGGGACGCAGTACCTTGGAACGGTGTTACAGCATTTGGTGGCGGCAAAACTTTGCCTCATTATGCCGGAGGGGTCTTTTGAGATTCATGGCGCTTCGGTAGCGGACGGCCCAACAGATCGTAACGGCGATTTTGTCATCAACAGCACGATTATCCACTGTACGACTATGCCTGGGGCGCTGCTAATTGAAAAATGTAGGGCTAATCTGCGGAGCGGGTGCCATCCTGTTATCATTACTATTTTTGAGCGGGTACACACGGCGTTGAATTTGGCGGAAGATGCCGGTCTTGCTGGGCGTGTAGAGGTATGGGATATTCAGCAATTCCTATCCTCTAATGTATATGAACATAGCCTGTTTGACGAAGCAAAACGCAATTCTACCCTATCGGATATTATCGGCCGCTATAACAATATTATACTGGAAGCTGAAACCGATCCAAGTCTCCGTATTGAGTTCGAAGCAAGGTGATTTGCTGTGGCGGATGTTTTTGATAAAGAAAAACGCTCTGATATTATGCGGCAAGTCAAATCAAAGAAGAATAAGTCTACGGAACTTCGCCTGATCGAAATATTCAAGCAGAATGGCATTACTGGTTGGCGGCGGAATTATCCTGTCAAGGGCCATCCTGATTTTGTGTTTCCAAAGCAGAAAATAGCGGTATTTGTAGACGGTTGTTTCTGGCATGGGCACGATTGCCGCAATACCCGCCCCGCAGATCATCAAGAATATTGGCAAAAGAAGCGTGAACGGAATATAAAGCACGATCAGGAAGTCACGACTATGCTTGAAGCGAGAAGCTGGAAGGTCTTGAGGATTTGGGAATGTGAACTTAAACTCAAAAATAGAAAACAACTAATCGAAAAAATACAGAAATATATTTTTGCTTTGTAATGTTATGTGTTTTGTTCTCAATGAGTTTTAAGATAGTATAATAGGCGGGAGATGGAGAAGATGCAATTACCTTCATCAACAAAAATTGAACACAGAGCAATAAATGTATTAGAATCTATAATTGATGAACATTTGACGATGGAATATCAATTCAACGGAAATGACAAGGAAATGTCATGGGACGGATATATCTGGCTCTACAAGAAGAATAACGGTATTCAATCAAAACTGAATTTTGATGGTCGAGTGTCTGTTCAAATTAAAGGACACATTGATTCTGTGCATAAATACTTAGATTGTGACAAGATTACTTATCCAGTAGAACTCAATGATTTGGAAGCTTACGCTACTGAAAAGGGTGTACTATATTTTCAAATTTTTTTGGACGGTCAAAAGAAAGAAATTTTTTACGCATCTCTTTACCCATCAAAAATTGCAGATTACCTCGACATTGCTAAAAAGAAAAGAAACAGAAGTACATATAATGTTTCCTTTCTAAAATTGAAGAAAAGTGCTGAAACATTATACATAGTAGCAAAACAGTTCAATGATGAAGCTACAAAACAAGGCTCTGCCTATACTCCGCTTGTTCAAGACAGGATTAAATGCGATGATTTTGATAAATTGCGAAGTATTACCTTGACCGTCGTTGGAGCAAGAAATTCATACGATGCATTATTGCGGCTTTCTTCTGGTGATATCTGTCTCTATGGGAAAACGGAAGGTGATAAATATCTAAGGCCAATGGAATCTCTCGACCATTCAAAATTTTTCATTGGACAAGAGGTTTACCAAGATGTATCTATTGGTGAAGAAGTATTTTATAGTTGTTACCGATGTATTGCCGATTCTGATGGAGGAATGGTTTTAATTCTCAGTCCTAACCTTGAACTACGGCTTACAGAAGGCAAATTCAATTTCAAGGTATCTTCTTCCTTAAAAGAATTGAGCAAGGATGCTCAATTCTTGTTGAGACTCAAAGACTTTGGTTCCTACTCTATTGCGGGCCACGAATTTAAATGTATGGATTCTAAAATATCACCCGACTTCCAAAATAGGCTTAGATATATTTTGGATTTGTATGAAACATTGGAGATGATAGGCTTTGACTTAAACGTCAAATTATCTAATTATACGGAAGAGCAACAAGAACAGTTTTTAAAACTGGTTAATTTGCGTTTGGGTGCATACAACAGTCAATTAAAAGATGAGTTTAGCAAATATGTGTGGACATTTGGTAACAAATGTGTTCCATTACTCATAATTAAGAATGGTAGCAAAATTGAACTGACCAGTTCTGTATATACGAATAAGTTCGTGATTTTTCTGCCCTGTGCTGAAAGCAACGATGCGCGAGGATATCGGATGCCTCTATTTGTCTATCAGGATATAGAAGTTCTTAGTAATCTTTACTACTATGACTATGATGCTTTTCATGAGCAAATCGACAATAGTGATGCAAACGAAGTAACATCAGGTGCATTATTGGAATGTGTTCTGATTATGATAAACGTTTTTGACAAAAATCACGACTTACACTTTCTTGATTTAGCCGAATACCTCCTTCAGAAATTGGAGCCATTTACGAATGAAGAACTAATTTTGTTGAATCGCCTACAAATTAGAAAACGCAGAGGAACATTTAGCGATACTGAAATAAATCAGTTAAATAGTGTTAAATGTGATGATATACATATACTGTTTGGAAAAAGTGTATTGTTGGGATGTAAAGAGCAAGCTGCGATTTATTTTCAACAGTTTTCCGAGGATGATAAAGTTATGTACCAAGGTTTTCCAATTTACAAGCTATTCGAAGAACTATAGACAAAATTCTATCTATTACAAGTTTATGATTCAGCGACAGAAAGCGAGATAATAGCCCTAAAGTCTTGACAAACACCAGTTCTATATGTTAAACTAAAATTCCCATTTAGTGGGCGAACTGAATACGGCTTTTTAGCCGGTACATAGACAACCACACAAGAACCCCCAGCGAGAGGAAAGCTCCCGCTGGGGTTGGTGCGTCTATGTGCCGGCTTCTTTTTTGCTCTTGACAACTGAATGACCGTCTGAATGGGATATCCTGACGGACGCCAACGGTGAAATCAAGCTCCATGAGCAGGGCAAGCGGCTGTATCCCGGCGAGTACACCATTACCGAGGTTGCCCCGGCCCCCGGTTTTCAGATGAAGGAGCCGACCACGCAGAAGGTCATTCTCCACGGCGGCGAGAGCAAAACTGTCACATTCCAGAATGAGCCGCTGAATGGAATTGTCGTGGAGAAGTATGACAGCGTGACCCATGAGGCCCTGCCCGGCTGCACCTTCCAGCTTCGCTACCTGGGCGGGACCTCTGGCACGGGCGGCACTGTAATCGGCCAGAAGGTGACGGGGAAAAACGGAACCGCCATCTGGACTGGCTTACAAAGCGGCACTTATATCGTGGAGGAGGTGGACCCCGCTGACGGGTACAGCATTATGACCGGCCCAGCGCCCCGCCCGTCACCCGGCATCTGCAAAGGTGGGTGAACAACAAGCGGATTTTTCACACCGTTCGGATATTTGCAGACTACATTCCGGCAAAGAATCAAAGCGAGATGTAGTATCTCGTAAGGTCAGTTTTCTCCTGTCGCATTATTTGCATCCTCGGAGCTATTTCCTACTGACTGATTTGTTTTCTTTTCAATTTCTTGTTCAGCTTTGATAAAAGATGCGAATGTTGCGCTTGTCCTAATCTTTTTTACATCTTTATTGAACAATGCTATGTAATACGGAACGACAAACCAAGCGACAAGGACGATGACCACTATTATGAGCAGAACTATTGCGTTTTTCATAACAATTTTCTCCTTTGTAGTTTTATCTATTTTCAGTATATGCAGGAGAAAAACTTGTATTTCCCTATTTTTGGACGAAATAATTTTTTGCTTGCCTGATTTCAAGAAAATAGTTGTGAAATCATCGGCATCTGCAATTATCCGTTCTGTTTTGCAATAGAACTGTTCAAGAAAAATTTTTCATAAAAATTTTTATTTATTTTTGAGGTGAAAAAATGGCTTATGTGCCAGTCCCCAAGGACCTGACAAAAGTAAAAACCAAAGTGGCGTTCAATCTCACCAAGCGGCAACTGATCTGCTTCGGCGGTGGGGCGCTCATCGGCGTTCCGCTGTTCTTCCTGCTGCGCGTTCCGTTTGGCAACAGCACAGCGGCGATGTGCATGATGATGGTCATGCTCCCCTTCTTCCTGCTGGGGGTGTATGCTGGGCGCGGAGGCGGCTTACGCCGGGATGGAAAATGAGCTGCAAAGCTACCTGGATAGCTATGAGAGTACCCACGATTATGACGAGTACAGCTATGACCTGGATGAGATCGGCCATGACCCCTATGTACTGATGGCCCTGCTCAACGCCTACCACCGGGGCGGCTGGACGCTGGAACAGGTGCAGGGGACCCTGGAAATGCTCTTTGAGCGTCAGTACACCCTCACGGAAACGGTAACGGTGGAGACCCGCTATGACGAGGATGATGAACCATATGAATACTCCATCTGTACGGTGACGCTGGACAACTCTGACCTGTCCCATCTGCCCGTCTATCTGCTGGACGAGGAAGGGATGAGTATTTATGCCGTGTATATTGCCACCCTGGGCAACCGGCCTGACCTGTTCCCCGCCAGCGAATATACCAACGCATCCCAGCGGCAGGACTATCTGGACTACGATGTTCCCCCGGAGGCTTTGGAGGATGAGGTTTTCGCGGCAATGCTGGCCGAAGCCGAGAAATATCTTGGCTATCCCTATGTTTGGGGCGGCAGCAGCCCGTCCACCTCTTTCGATTGCTCTGGCTTTGTGTCCTGGGTTATCAATCACTCCGGCTGGAATTATGGGCGGCTGGGGGCGCAGGGCCTTTGCAACGTCTGTACCCCGGTTTCCCCCGCCAACGCCCGCCCCGGCGATCTGGTATTTTTCAAGTACACCTATAACGCGCCCAACCCGGACGGCGTGACCCACTGCGGCATCTATGTGGGGAATGGAATGATGATTCACTGTGGATCGCCCATTTCCTACGCCAACCTCAATACATCCTACTGGCAAGCTCACTTTTACTGTTACGGCAGACTTCCAGAACCATAAAAGGAGGGAATTTTATGAACCCGAAAATCAAGAAAATCAACACGGAATATGAGAAAAACGCCGCCAAGATTACCGAGCTGCAAGCGCGGCAGGAGGAACTGGCAAAGCAGCGCACCGAGCTGGAAAACCTGGACATCATCGGCCTTGTGCGGAGCATGGGCCTGGACCCGGACCAGCTTGCCGCGCTCATTCACAACGCCCAGCCCGGTGCGCCGGTGGGAGAGGGAGACAGCAGCCATGAGAACGTCTAAGCGGCGCATCCTGTCTATGGTGCTGGCGCTGATGCTGTGCTTCTCCGTCCTCCCTGTCACCGCCTTTGCTGGCGGCGGGCCGGAGGACGGCAGCGACAAGGTGCTGGAATACTGGAGCCAGGATTCCACGCCTCCCCAGGACACCCCGCAGACGGATCAGCAGACAGGCCAGCCTGCCACCGGCCAACAGCCCCAGCAGGGGGAACCGCTGTCCGTGGACAGCGAGTTTTTCACCCGCGATCTGCTTTACAGCAAAGACACTCATAAGCAGTTTATCATCGTGGAGGGCCGGGACGGGAATATTTTTTACATTCTGATCGACTATGACGCCCCGGTGAACGAGGATGAGGAACAGTACAAGACGTATTTTCTGAACAAAGTTGACGAGGCAGACCTGTCCGCGCTGGTGGAGCAGGGCGAACCCGCCGCCTGCATCTGCACCGACAAATGCCACGCCGGGGCGGTCAATACCGCCTGCCCGGTCTGCTCTGTCAACATGACCGAGTGCGCAGGCAAAGAACCGGAGCTGGAAAAGAAGGAGGACCCGGCAGAAACTGACACCGAGCCTGACCCGGAGCCGGAGAAAAAGGGCGGCGTCAATGGGATGCTGGCTGTGGTGCTGGCGGTGGCCCTGGCTGGCGGCGGCGCGGTCTACATCTTGAAATTCAAGAAGAAAAAGCCCGATACCAAGGGCAGCGCCGACCTGGAGGACTACGATTACGGCGATGAGGACGAGTATGAGGACGGCGGCGCAGAGGATGAGGGGGACGAATGAGATATTTTACATCCAATCCCCTGGAACGCCTGATGATGCAGGTCCCTCCGCCCCGGCAGGAGCAGCGGGCCAAGCCAGCACCGCCCAAGGACCACCCCTGTCACGGCTGTAAACGCTGCGGCGAGAGCTGCGTCCTGCCCTGCTACCGGGGTGTGGAGGTTATACCTCCCATCCCGAACCCGGACCGCGCCCGATCCCGGTAAATAATCTGTTGCGGATGTGGGATAATTGTGGTATAATCAAGACACGAAAGGAGTTGAGCTTATGCCGCGAATTATTCCAATCCGTGATTTGAAGGACACCGCCGCCATTTCACAGATGTGCAGCGAATCTACTGAGCCAGTTTATATTACTAAAAATGGATACGGCGAAATGGTGATTATGAGCATGAAAGCCTATGAGGAAAAATTAGCCGTACTGGATGTTTACTCAAAGCTGGCGGAGGCAGAGGAAGAAATTCGAGAAGGAAAAACGGTAGAGGCCCATACCTCGCTCAAAGGGCTGAGGGCAAAGTATGGCATATAAGATCATAAAAACCAGGTTAGCCGAGCAGGATTTAGACAATATCCTTGGATATATTGTACTCTCCCTGGCAAATCCCTCTGCTGCGGCGTCCTTTGCCGATGCGGTTGAGGCGTGTTACTCCGACCTGGAGAAGATGCCGCTGATGTATGAGCTGTGCCGCGACCCCCGGCTTCGTGCGCTGGAATATCATAAAGCAGTTATCAAAAACTTCATCATGGTCTATAAGGTGGATGAAGCCGCAAAAACCGTTCATATCCTGCGGTTCTTCTATGGCAGGCAGGACTATGAAAAACTGATTTGAATTGAATCGAAACCGCAAAGAGCAGTCTGTGTAAGCAGGCTGCTTTTTGTATGTGTAAAAGGAGCGTGATTTTATGTATCGCCTTGTGATTGCGGAGAAGCCCTCGGTTGCTATGAGTATTGCCAAGGTGCTGGGGGCCACAGCCCGGAAGGAGGGCCACATGGAGGGCGAGGGCTGGCTGGTAAGCTGGTGCATCGGCCATCTGGCAGGGCTGGCCGAGCCTGCCGTTTACAATCCCGGCTATGACAAATGGCGGCGGGAGGACCTGCCCATCCTGCCGGAAAGCTGGCGGTTCACCATCGGCAAGGATAAACGGGAGCAGTTCGACATCCTGCGGACGCTGCTACGCCGGGAGGATGTGTCGGAGGTGGTGAACGCCTGCGACGCCGGACGCGAGGGGGAGCTGATCTTCCGCACCGCCTACCATCTGGCGGGCTGTACCAAGCCCATGAAACGGCTGTGGATTTCCAGCATGGAGGACAGCGCCATCCGGGAGGGCTTTGACAACCTCCACCCTGGCAGCGACTATGACGGCCTGCACCAAGCCGCCCTTTGCCGTCAAAAGGCCGATTGGCTGGTGGGCATCAACGCCACACGGCTGTTTTCGGTGCTGTATGCTGACCTTGCGGCCAAAGCGGATGAGGCCACCGGGCGCTATCACGAATTGTCCGCCAGAATCAAAGCGGCGGAGCAGCGCATGGCGGAGATCGCCGTGCTGAAAACGCACATCATCAACTACTCCAAGACCCGTGATACCTATGTGGCCTACCGCAAGGCCGGGTACTCGAAAAAATTCAAGGCAGAGCATGAGAGTGAGATTCTGTTGCATCAGACGGCAAAGAAAGCCTTTGATGAGCTGGGGCTGAAAAAACTCCCCACGGTCAAGAGCCTGCAAGCGGAGTATGCCGCGCTCCTGGCAGAGAAGAAATCCGCCTATACTGATTACCGCAGGGCGCGGGATGAGATGAAGGAGCTGCTGACGGTCCGTGCCAATGTGGACCGCTTAATGGGCTATGGCGGAGCGGAGCCAGACAAAGAAACGGAGCGTCAGGAGGAACGCTGATGTTCCGCTCATCTTCTGTGGGCCAGCGGCCCACATCAAGCGTCCCGCCAGGGACGCGCAGCCAGCTCCAGAATGGAGCTGTTCAAAGGGGTTTGGGGGCGCTGCCCTCAACAAGCAAAATGGACGCCTCGCCGGGAGGCGGGGCGTCCATTTTTGGCATGATGGGACCATCATGCCCTGCTTGCCGGTTTCTCCAGCCTCCGCTTTTCCCCGTCACCCGTCCCCTACTCCAAAGGGGCATTTTCGGCGTATTCTTCGTCAAAATCATCTGTTTCCGGCTCGAAATACTCCAACAACGCCAGATACAATTCCTCTGGCCGGTCCATCAGATAATCCTGATAGGAAACGATCTCCTGCGTGGTATGATTGGCGTATTCTATCTGCACCCGCCAGCAGATTTCTCCCTCCGGCACATCTTCATCCCAAAAATCCTCGTCAGCTTCTTCATCCTCGTCCGGCCAATATTCCGGAAGTAAATCAAAATATGGTGGGATGTTGTTGCGGGATGGGATAAGATCGTAGTCCTCCGGCCACATGAAGATTTCCAGGCTATGTACGGCCCAGCGCAGGAGCGTGGACATTTTTTTGCCGTCCAGCGTCATGGACTGCTCCACGCCGTCACCGTCGAAGTCGGTCATGGTAAGGATGCGGCTGATGCGGTTGGCGGTAAAGCGTCTGTTGACTGGCAGCTCATCGCCGTACTCATCAAAGACTTCTGTATGGATTTCAAAGGCCAGTGTGTTGATGATAAGCTGCTTTTTCCTTGCGTTGCGTTCGGCATAAGGGAAATGGATGTTGTAGACCTCCCGCGCCAGCTCTGCAACCTCCGGGCGATGATCGTGCAGGCGGTTCTCCAACCACGCTTTGTCATTGGAGCTCAACCGGCCCATTGGGAAATTTGTGAGGCGGGTTATTGTCTGCGCCTCGGCTTTCTCTGCGGCGGAGAGCCGGGAACAGGTTTTGCAGATATGCGTGGCATGGCCTCTGCCGGAAAATTTTTCATTGGCTTTGTACTCACCGCAGATTTTGCAGTAATGCCCATGCGGACGGCCTGACTTCTTTTTTGACATGGGACGGCCCTCACTTTATTTTGTGTTTCATTTATAATAACACAATCTTCCTGCTATTTCTATGGGGACATTACTGTGGCAACGCTCAATAACAAACTTGCATAGTCGAGGATAATTTGTAAAAATAAATGTGACGTGTTGCACCGTTTTCCCGTCTATATGGGTGAAGGGCCTTATCGCAAGGAAGGGAGGTTCATGTGGAGGATAAGCAAATTATAGACCTATATTGGGCGCGCTCCGAAACTGCTATATCCGAAACCGCAAGTAAATATGGGAGGTACTGCCATTCTATCGCATTTAATATCCTCCGCAGCCATGAGGATAGTGAGGAATGTGTGAACGATACATTTTTCAATGCTTGGAAAGCCATGCCACCCCAGCGACCGAATAAACTATCTGCTTTCCTTGGAACGATTACTCGCAATCTGTCATTGGACAAGTGGGAGCAGTACAATGCGGAAAAACGCGGTTTGGGGCAAGTTCCCTTTGCGTTGGAAGAACTGCACGACTGTATTCCTGCTTTAGAAAACGCGGATCAGATTGCCGATGATCTCACCCTAACGGAGATACTTAATCAATTCCTAAATACGCTCCCAAAGGACAGACGGAAAATTTTCATACGCAGATATTGGTATATGAACACAATTAAAGAAATTGCGGAGGGCTATTCAACGAGTGAGAGTAAAGTAAAGATGTCTTTGCTCCGCTCCCGAAACGAACTGAAACAACTATTGGAGAAAGAAGGGTTTGATTTATGAAAGAACAGCGTCTGTTAAAGGCCTTGAGCCATGTGGATAGAGAATATGTAGAAGAAGCCTCTTTTGACCAGCAATCAAAAAAGCCGAGTTGGTTGAAATGGAGCATTATTGCAGCCTGTCTATGCCTTGTAGCCTTTTCCGCTATGAGTGTACTGCCTCAAACGGAAAATGAGGGTGAAGGGGGCGGCATACTATCTAATCTCGCTACGCCGAACAGCAATCCCGAACAATCGGTTTTACTCTTTGCACAGCAGAACATTATTGCTGAATTGCAAAAAGACATATCGGAAAGTGATTTGCAAGGGTGGGTAGAAGATTCGACCCTAAACATAAACTTTGAATATGTTTTGCCTGTCTATGCGCCAGACCATGTAACAGCCGACAGTGCCAGTCTATCCAATACCTTGGTGTTTATAAATCAATATAAGGCCCCTGCAATTTCTAACGGAGTGTGTATTGGTACATTTACGCTGGTGAAAAACGAGGGCAAATGGACTGTTTCTATGTTTGAAGCTGGTTTTGATCTTGAAACAGTTATCATGCAATACAAGGATACTGCAACCTGTTTTTTGAGCATAACACAACTTGGTACAGAGTATGGTTTTCTCACAATATCAGGAACAGATGAAACTTATACGTCCATTACCCATAATTGTCAGGAGATAACAACTGGCGCAGATTTATTATCTCTATTAAAGTCAACGGCATCTCTTGACCGTTCAGCTTCTGAGGGTTAGAAATAGCGGAAGGACAAGGCCCAAACGAGCCTTGTCCTTCCGCTTTATTTTGAGAGGGATAATCACAAAATTGCTGCGCCGCCCCAAACCTGGGCCTGCGTGATCGCCAGAACGGTTTCGGTGGGAACACCGGCGATCTCGTCACCGAAGATCGCTTGCAGATTTCCGCCGCTCATCATGCTGGCAAGCTGGGATTTTGCTGCGGTGGCGGAGAGCAGATCGGAGGCTTGCATCTGCCACTGGATTTGATTCTCCACCAGCAGTTTCATAAATTCAGCGTGGCGGGCCATACGCAAATCCCACCAGCTTTCCCCATCGTCAGAGCCGCTTTGGGAGTAGGTGATCCTGCCTGGGCTGCTGGAGCAGGCGTTACAGATATTCCCGTCCTCACCGATGGCAACGGCCTGGGACATACCGGCTGTGCATCCCGGCATAATGGCCTCGTTCCGCGCCACGTCAAAAGCAAACCAGGTGTCGATCTTTGCATAGATTTCCTGAGCGTAGGCCGGGTCTTGCTCCATGCGTTCCTGCACCTTGGGATGAATGACCACAGCCCTGCTCCCAGGCGGGACGTTGCCCAGGGCGTGAATCTCCTTCGGAGCGGTAAATCTGCCGTCAATGGAGCCATAGAAGGGATTGGCCCCCGTAGGTTGCCAATTCTCCAGCGTTTCTTTTGCTTCGTCCCCATCCTGATACAACAGGTAATGGGGGTAGTCGTTCCGCGTTCTCCAATAGCCGCTGCTGGCATCAAAGACGTGGTAATGGATGTTGGGGTATTTTGCTTTCAGCATCATTTCCAGAGAAGGAGCCTCCGTTGCTTCTACGCCCTCCGTCTGAACCTGCCCGGTAGCCCGCACCGACAAATCCATCATCAGGCTTGTAGGCAGGCCCGACATACCCATAAAGCCGCTCATGCCGGTTGTCAGTGTGTCCATTCTATTTCGACTGGCCTGTGCCGCCATGTCGAGAAAGCTGCTGGCCTGCGTCCCGGTCTGTCTCGTTTCACGAGCCTTTGTGGGGGTGCTATACGCCTGCGTCCCATAAGTTGGCTGAATCGTGTTATTCATGTCATTTCCTCCCTTAAAGCAGCCCCATCAAAAGCTCTGCGGCACTGACAGAACCGCCGTTCATGCGGAGCTTCATCATCAACCGCCGCTTTGCCGCAGCTTCCTCGGCAAGTTCCATATATTTTTTGTGGCGTTCCATGCGCTGCTCCCAAAAGCTGTCTTTTGAGCGCGAATGAAATTCAGAATCGTTTCCAACAGGCCACGAATCAGCCCTATATTGATCGAGATTTGTCCCAACAGTAATCAGAATAGAACAATTTCTTGGGGCAAAAGAAGCGCCTAAATCCCTTTGGAGCAGAGAAAGAACCTGCGCCCTATATTCTGGATCATCTTTCATAGCTTGAAATGCCGCGTCCGATATATTGACAGCCGCATTACTTACGGTCGGATTGCAGACTATTTTCGACAAATCCGCATAAAATTCTTTCTTAAAGAGCTGCATTTCCTCCGCTTCGGGTAACGCTGTTTTCTGCTGGGCTGATGTCCCCTCGCTGACCCGCGCCGCCAGATCGAGGAAACTGCTGCCCTGCGTCCCGATCTGCTTTGTTTCACGGGCCTTTGTCGGGGCGCTGTATGTAGTTGTCCCGTAACTTGCTTGAATGGCATTACTCATTTTTTACCCCCCTTTATATCAGAGGTCAAGGAAAAACATATTCGTTCCGACTGGTAAAGAGACTTCCGGCGTGATCGTGGGGGCAGATACCATCCGCGTTTTCAGCAGATCACCGATATTGGAAAAAGTCTTTTCCAGCGCCAACCTTTCTGCGGTGTGCTCCCACATGGCTCTGCGCTGTGCTGCCGCCGCCGCAGCCTGCTCCTGATACTGCTTTTGCTGTTCTGCCTTTTTCTTTGCCTTTTCCGCGTTGATTCTGTTTACCTCGGCTACACGCTCCGGGGAATCGCCACAGCCACCAATATATGTCACACTTCCATCCTCATGGATCACTACCCCACAAGGCTCGTAGTTAAGGCCCTGGGCGGCAAACTGTGCTTTCAGCTTAGGCGTAGCATTGAAAAAGTCATCAATCTTTTTCTCGTAATAGGCAGCCTTTTCCGGGTCGTTCGCCATATCTTCTAAAATGTTGGGTGCAATCACAACGCTGCTGCCATTCATACGACTGCCTGCTTTTTGAAGGCTGGCTTGGTCTTTCCCAATGCTCTGAACCATAACCTGTCCATATTTGTTTTCCAGGTGCTTTTTATAGGCATCCACGATTGATGTGTCAGTTTCGTTGGTGACTTCCGGCCTGCTGCTGATTTCCAGCACATCCGTTGTGTTTCCGCTGGCCCGCGCCGCCAGATCAAGGAAACTACTGCCCTGTGTCCCGGTCTGCTTTGTCTCACGGGCCGTTGTAGGGGCGCTATATGTAGTTGTCCCGTAACTCGGCTGAATAGTATTGCTCAAAATTCTCACCGCCTTTTCCACTTTATAAAATTGCTCCACTGTTCCAGACTTGGGCCTGGGTGATTGCAAGAATAGCCTGCGTTGGAACCGTAGCCAATCTCGGTGCTGAAAGCTCTTTATGCCCGGAAATAGAAACAATTTTGTGTTGCAACGCTATGGCCGCGGCTTCTTGCTCTTGTAATCTGCGTTTCAAGGCACTTTCCTCTGCCAAGCGTGCGTTTTCCTCTCGCCGCTTCTGCTTGGCCTTTTGCTCAGCCTCAAACTGCCTCTGTTCTTCCTCCGTTGGTCCTGTCAATCCTCCGCCGCTCGTCAGCCGCCAACGGGCAACTTCTCCGTTTTCATCCAGAACAATCAACGCGGAGTTTTCTCTCCCAGGTAAGGGATAGCCGTTCCACGCAAAAAGGTAATCAATATTCGCCATAACCTTATTTGCCAAGGAAGGATCATTCTTCATTTTTTCCTCTAACTCAGGAGGTACAACGATTGAGGTCTGGCCGAGGATTGAATTAAATCTTGCCTGTACCTGCGAACTATCCATAGCCGGTTCCGCCCCGGCAGGTGTCCAATTCAATACAGATTCGTCTACCTCATCGGCAAAAAACTTCTCAAACGGGAAATCATTTCTTTCCCATAGAGATTGAGGAATATTTGATGCGTCCATTACATGATAGTACGCTCCTGGAAATCTTGCCTGGCACATTTCCTTAAAGCTCACCCCGGTTACGTTTTGCGCTGTCGCAGCACTTGACGCCGCCGTTGCAGTTGCCAAGTCCATAAAGCTAATACCGCTATTCTTTGCACTCGCTCCCCCTAAACGGTAAAGGTTTGTCAGAGCATTTGCCCCTAATATATTTGATAAACCATAGTCCATTTTATAGCAATCTTCAAAAAAACTAACAATAAGCGGAAGCGGCAAACCAATGTCGG
>ERZ779626.204-NODE-204-length-40320-cov-8.483845_pt1 | contig 40320 bp, 44 predicted proteins | sample MGYA00514209_ERZ779626 | MGnify/ENA primary metagenome ERZ779626 (study PRJEB29562, sample SAMEA4376713) | mouse gut metagenome | isolation source: Cecum | study: EMG produced TPA metagenomics assembly of the A DSS colitis mouse model was used to assess the...
CGCCCCCGACCGGGTGCCGCCCCCCCCCCGGGGGGGCGCGGAACCCTTTTTAAAAAGGTATGCGGACAAGGCACAGGTTATGCGGTCTGGGGCGGTCACTTCTCCCAGGGGTCGGCCTTTTCGGAGGTTTTTTTGCGCGGGGCCCGCTCCGGGCGCTTCCAAAGCCTCAGCCGGGACGCCTGGTCGGGGAGAAAGCCCATGCGGTGGAGTATGGGCAGCAGGGCGGCCAGCAGCGCCGCCAGCATCACGGTCTGTATGGGCAGCATGATGGCGTTTTTGATGGCGCTGGCGGTCACGATGGTCCAATAGCCCTTGCCGCCGGAGTACCACAAAAAGGTGCCCAGCCCGCCGATGAACACGTTTTGCAGGTTGGTGGCCAGCTTGGCCAGAAACACCCGGAGCACCGTTACCTCGGCGCGGTAGAGGAACAGGGCGTAGGTGAACACACCCAGCATGGTGGTGAAGATGTAGAAGGGGTTGTACCCCCCGGTGGGGTACATGAAATAGGAGACGGTGTCCTCCACAAAGCCGAACAGCAGGGCGTTCACCGGCCCCCCCACCAGGGCGCACAGCGCCCTGGCCAGAAAGCCCCAGGTCACCCGGATGTTGTTCACCACAGGAACGGACTGCAAATAGCTCAGGGCCACGCAGGCGGCCACCATCAGGGCGGAGAACACCAGGGTGCGTAGCTTTTTGGCGTCCCACAGGGCGCACCGCCAGTAGGCGCGGGAGAAGGGCGTTTTGAAGATTTCCATGAAAAAAGACCTCCTTTATTGTTCGGCAGCACCCGAAACGGGTCAGCCGCACAAAGGAAGCCGTCAAGGCGCGATCCTGCTATGCGGCAGCGGGATGCGGAACACGCACTGCGGGGGTGGTCCCCTTCGTCCGGCGGACAACTCCCCGTCCCGCCGGCACTTTTACACGCGCGCTCCTACTCTGCCTATTGGGGATAGTTTACCCCATCGGCGGGCAGATTGCAAGGGGAGATTTTTGAAAAGGCTGGAGTAGTAGATTAAATGCAGAAAAGATTATTTGACCTTTTTCTGTACTGTTTTTTGCCCTGACGGGGGTAGAAACGGGGAAAGAGATGATTATGGTGAGGACTTTGACGCTGGAGGACCGCAGAAAAATTGAATTGATGTGGGGAAAAACGCTTCCCCGGTCAAGATTGCCACTGAATTGGAAATCAGCCAGTGTATCGCATATACGGAACTGAAACGCGGCCAGGAGACGGACGACGGAGTCGGCGTGGTGCTGGACGAGAACTTCCGGCCTGCGTAGAGCGCCGAGCGGGGCCAGACCGTGTACCAGAGGAACTTGCGGAACCGTGGACGCGCCCGAAGAGGGCTGTTGAAGAGAATGGAGCGAACGGAGCGTGAGCAACTTTGAGAGAATCACAGCGCCGCCGGAGGCCCTGGGCGAATTTCTGGCCTCCCTGAATGTAGCGGGCGGGCCGTGGGAAGAGGCGTTTCATCGGATGTTCTGCGACGGATGCCCGGCGGAAACCTGGGACGCAGAAAACTGCCCGTACAATGCAGAGCGGGACAATCCGACGTGGTGGCTGACCCAGGCGGCGGAGGGCGAGCAGGGGGAACGCCGCTATGCGTGGCGGAACGGTCTGCTGAATCTGGGGCAGGGGGTAATTATCCCGCTGGAGAATCCTTTGCGGGCTCATATCCGCGTAAAGGGAGAGGAAAGCCCACTTGGTCAAATGCTGAATGACGAAGGTGCTGGAGGAAGATTTAGAAGTCGCCTGGAAGGTGGTGGAAAAAGTCAAAAAAGTACACCTTGACGCTGTGATTAGCGTTTCGGTAGACGTATAGGTGAAAGAGGAAAACGGACAAAACTGGAAGAAAAGGAAATAAAATCCTCGATAAGACGGAAGGTGTCATTCTGGGGGGAGCTGTTGGAAGCGCCGGAGAAAATGACCGGCGAGGATTGCAGGAACCTCCGGACACTGGTATGTACGGCGGGGAGGGTTCAGGCAATTCGGTGCGGAAATTTCCACAGTAACTACCTGGATTAGAACGGGTCGGTCGGAGAGTAGACCCACTCGCTCAAATTCTGCGGACCATCAATATCGGAACTGTCCCATTCGGTACAACCGGTAGCGTGACAATACACATCATTGTCCACGCCGATGATGAAATATCTGTCTGTTCTGCTCAGGCGGTTTGTTCCATTGCCGCTTCTCGCACTCTGTTGAAAAGGTTTTAGCCTATTGGTACAGTTTCTAAGGAAAAGGGTCAGCTGACTGTCTGGTCGGCAAACATATGCTCAAGCACATGGCCGGGGTGAACAACAGCGCCATCCTAATGAAAAGCGATTACCAATTTAAGGGGCCACTGACGGAAAGCTGCGTTTTGCAACAGCTTCGAGGCCAGTTTGAGGTGGAACCCCGGTACTTCTCCGACAAAAACAGCAAGATTGACTTCGTGCTGCAATACGGGACGAAGATCATTCCGGTGGAGGCCAAAGGCGGCGAGGACAAGTCCGCCCCCTCCTTCAAGCGGTACATCGCCCAACGCTAGCCGGAGTCCGCCCTACGTTTCTCCAAACGGAGGTACCGCCAGGATGGGGGGATCGCAAACCTGCTACTGTACCTAGCGCGGAAAACAAGGGAATTGCTTTAAAGGCGAGAGCTTTCCTCACAGCCCATTGATCTTCCCCTCCAGCCTCTCCATACATTCCATAATCTCCTCGAACTAAAGATCATATTCTTCCATATGCTCATAATCCTCCCGCAGAAGAGGGATGCACTTCTCCGGCGGAAGCAGTCGCATCGTGCCCGGTTTTGCCAGCTCATAGTGGGCCGAACCCGATGGATAGAACCGGTCCTTGAACCGTACACCCGGTCCAGCAGTGCCAGATCCCCACATGCCGCGGTCTTGACCGGGGACTTGTCCATGCACCACAAATCATAATAGTGCCGGGAATAGCGGGCGGGGAATCTTCGTTGGTGCGGAAGGCCTCCTTGTGCAGAATGGTCACCTTCTCCCAAAAGGTGCGCTCCGGGGCCACGGCGTGGATAGGGGTCGTGGGGTGCTTGAACACCTGGGGATACTGCTGGGCGGCGTAGCTGGAGATTTCCATCTGTTTCGCGGGTGTCCACGCCGCCAGCGCCCCGATCTCCAGCCGAATGACAGGCAGGATAGACCCTTCCTGAAAGGACTTGGAATAGCCGAAACACACCGTCTGCGGGTCCTCCTCCCCGATGTAGAGGGAAAATTTCTCATTCAGCATTTTCTCAAAGTCCGCCTGTAGCTGCGACAGAAAAGTCTCCCGCAGAAATTCCTCCGTTCGGGTGTTAGCCGCCTTGTTGAATTTGTCCTGCCGGGTCTTGCTCCGCTCCGTCCAAGGTTCGTCCTTCTCATACCCCAGTAGCCGCCAGTCCAGGATCAGGTCGATGTCCCCGGAAAACCGCTGGATCAGCCCGAAGCATTTAGACAGGCTGGTACCGCCCTTGAAGGCCAGATGCTCTGCCCAAGGGCAGTCGTGGAACAGGTAGTCCAGTGTCCAGCAGACCCAGAAGTCCTTGTCCACCATTGCCGCTGGGAGATCGATCTCCCTCGCCATAACAAGGAACAATTCCTCCCGCTCTTTTCTCTCTCACGGAGCAATCTCTTTCATTGATTTTCTCCTTTGCAGATCCGTTTGATCGCCTCATAGATCCACGCCGTTGCCCGCTGCCCTTCCAGGAGCAAGCGGGATTTTTCGGCTTTATCCAACTTCCCCGACAGCTTTTTATATCCCTCTGCGTGATATTCTCTTTGCCAATCGTCCGTAATGCTTGGATCACCAAGGCTGTTTTCTCCGACAATCCGATGATCTCGCTTTTTCGGTCGGTGTGCTTGAATTGCAGCTTAATCCCGTCCACGGTATAGTTTCTGTACGGCCCATCGCTGACATAGGACCATACGGCCGGAATCTGCGTAGACAGCCTCAGCAGATTCAGTGCCGTATCGCCGCAAGGGACGATAGTCCATCCAAAATTTCGGGCCATCGCTTTGGCTACATCGTCCGAGTGGGCTGGAACCGGCTGTTCCAGCAGAGTGCTGTACCTGGGCTTCATGTAAACGCCGCGTTTTAAGCTGGTCAATTCTCCGCTTTCTTTCAGCCGTTTCAGGCACATATTTACCTTTGCCGCCTCCGCAATATCCGCAAAGTCAGAGGGAACAAATGCAGTGCCGGCCTCCGCATGGCCGACCCGTTCCCGCATTTGTCTTAAGTAATCAGGCCGAGCCAATTTGACCACCTCGATTCGTTATAAATAGTATATATTTTTTATAATAACTTAGCAACAATATAATATTTATAACGAAGTTATGTACCAAACCCCATCCGCTTCTCCAGTCCCATCATCCCGAAGCAGAACCGCTCCCACGATTCCAATGTTATCTGTGATGGGTCGCCCTCCCGGATACGCATAGTGCGCCGGATCTCCTTGGGGATCACCACCCGGCCCAGGTCGTCGATGCGGCGCACGATCCCAGTTGCTTTCATGGTATTCCTCCTGCGTTGTGCCGCTGCTTCCCGCGGCATTTGTTTGTATCGTTCCAACAATATTATCCGCAGGATTTGGAAGGGTATTCAAATTCAACCGCTGGTTTTCTCTGGAAGCGCACCCGTAAAACAAGCCCTTCCCGCACCTGGCGTCTTTTCAGCGGCTGCGGCCTCCGATGGGTCAGCGGCCCGCATTTATAAATGTAAAATGATCCATATCCGATAAATCCGGGGCAAAACGGTACTCTAAATCTGAAAATGCCCGGATATCCTCCGCCTGTTCAATTCGGTTTTCCGCCAGCCAGCGCACCATCTGCCCCCGGGCCATTTTGCACAGGGCGCCCTTCTCGACCACTTTCCCATCCCTCCACTCGCCAAAAGTGCAGGTAAGGAAGCGGACCCCGGGCGGCAGGTGCGGCTCCACGGCCCTGCTGTATTCCTTGGAGGCAAGGTTCAGCACCCAGTCCGTCTCCCCGGCCAGATTCTCCGCCAGCCTGCGCCCCCAAAAAGCGTACAGATCCTTCGCGCCGTCCACGGACAGCCTGGCCTGCATTTCAAGCCGGTAGGGCGTCACGCCGTCAAAGGGCCGCAGCAGGCCGTAAAAGCCGGACAAAATCCGCAGCCGCTCCCGCAGATAGTCCAGCTGTCCCGCCTCCATCACCCTGGGGGCCATGTATCGGTACTGGATGCCCTCATAAGACAGGATGGCCGGCGTGAGGGCGCGCCGCAGGTCCATGTCCCGCAGGCGGGCCACATTCTGCCGGGCGATGGCGTCGTTACACTTCCAGAGGGTTTGCAGCTCCCCGCCGGACATGGCTCTCAGGGCCGCCATCAGCCGCTCTGTGTCCGCCAGAAACTGGGGCGTTCCCTCCACGGCAAAGCTGTCCCTGTCGATATTCATTTTTTTCGCCGGTGAAATGATGATCCTCATAATTTGAACGCTCCTATTAGAGTTTTTCCCCCACAGCCCGCTTGAAAAATGATACAATAATTCCGGCCAAATGGCAAGCGGTCCCGCCAAAGATCCGCCCCTCCAGGGGCGGCCCGGGCGGCATAAATTAATTTGAAAAATTTTCACAAAAATGCTTGACAAATCCGGAGAGCTATCGTATAGTATAGACAGAAAGGAAAAGGTGAGTCCAATGTATTAACGTAGAACGCACCACTCTTTCTGCGATTGGGAAACGCAAAGTGAAACGTAGCCTCGGCTCGTTCCAAACACGCTTTGAAAAGCGACGGAAGCCAGATTTAGTCTGAAGCCTACCATTGTTTGAGGAAACAGGGAGACAACAGTTTCAAGCGGACCCCCAACGCAAAACATCCGACAGATTCGGAAGAAAGTGAAGGTACACGCCCTTGGACAATCAGACCCAGAAGTAAGCCCCCAGCCGCGGATGTAGGACGGCTGGGGGCTAAGTGTTGTCGGGGCAGAATTCACTCAGCTGGACGGCTTGCGGAACCCGATTGGGCATGGGCAGGGCGCGCACGGACAATACGACGAAAAATGGGGCCCTTCCTTATAAAAAATTAAGGAGTCCTTGCGGGAAAAAGGCTTGCAAAATCAGAAATTGTCAGGTATGATTAACAGGTACACCCAATCTTGGGTTTTTCATATGACTATCCACAGCGCTTTATGGGCAGACTTCCCACAGACGGCCCCCGGCGCAGTATCTATATAGGAGTGAAACGCTATGTTTGCAAGGGATATCGGCATCGACCTGGGCACCGCCAGCGTGCTGGTCTTTATCAAGGATAAGGGAATCGTCCTCCGGGAACCGTCGGTGGTGGCGCTGGATAAAAATACCGGCAAGCTGCTGAAGGTTGGCACCGAGGCCCAGCAGATGCTGGGCAAGACCCCGGGCAACATCGTGGCCATCCGCCCCCTTCGGGATGGCGTCATCTCCGACTACGACATGACCGAGCGTATGCTTCGGGAGTTCATCCGCAAGGTGGCCCCCGTCCACCTGTTCAAGCCCAGGGTAGTCATCTGCGTACCCTCCGGCATCACCGAGGTGGAGGAGCGCGCCGTCATTGACGCCGGCATCCAGGCGGGGGCCCGGCGCGTCTACCTCATTGAGGAGCCCCTGGCCGCCGCCATCGGCGCCGGGGTGGACATTACCCAGCCCGACGGCCACATGGTGGTGGACATCGGCGGCGGCACCGCCGATATCGCCGTCATCTCCCTGTCCGGCATTGTGGAGTCCGCCTCCATCAAGGTGGCGGGCGACGCCTTCAGCGAGGCGGTGGTGAAATACATCCGCAAGCGGCACAATGTGCTCATTGGCGACCGCACGGCGGAGGAGCTGAAAATGACCATCGGCTGTGTGTTCCCACGGCCGGAGGAAATCTCCATGGAGGTCAAGGGCCGCTGCCTGATGACCGGCCTGCCCCGGGTGTTCTCCGTCACCTCCAGCGAGATGATCGAGGCCTTTGAGGAGCCCTGCTCCCGGATTCTGGAGGCCATCCACGGCGTGCTGGAGCGCACTCCCCCCGAGCTGGTGGCCGACATCTCCAGCAACGGCATCATCATGACCGGCGGCGGGTCGCTGGTCTGGGGCTTTGACAAGCTTATCGAGTCCCACACCGGCATTGAGACCTACGTGGCCGACGACGCCATCTCCTGCGTGGCCCACGGCACGGGCCGGAGCCTGGACACCATCGACGACATGCAGGACGGCACCATCAACATCGGCCGGAGCCGGGAGATGAACTGAACACAGGACAGGTTATATGGAGCCGGCGCGGCCTGGGGGCCGCGCCGCTTTTTGCCCTCCGGCCCAGCGCCTTCCGCTCAAACTGGGTATTTTTGGTGAGAAGGGTTGAAATTCGGACGGGCCTATTGTATAATATATACAAAAGGTGGAAGGGGTCCGGCCATGACGGCAATCTACGGCACAGCGGGAGAGGACGGGCGGCGGCTGGCCTGGCCGCTGCTGGAGCGGGCGGCTAAGCTCTGCTGGGGCTGGGACGCCCTGCCTCCGGTGGAGCGCTCCCCCAGGGGAAAGCCCTACTTTCCGGGGCTGCCTGGACGTTGGTTTTCCCTGTCCCACAGCGGTGGCCTGGCCTTGTGCGCCCTGTCCCACGGCCCGGTGGGGGTGGACGTGGAGGTGGTCCGCCCCAGGCGGGCGGGGCTGCCCCGGCGGGTGCTCAGCGGCGGCGAGCTGGCCCGGTTTGACGGCTCCTGGGAGGATTTTTACCGCCTGTGGACGCTGAAGGAGAGCTGGTGCAAACGGGAGGACAGTCCGCTGTACCCGCCCCAGGCGGTGAGCGTTCCTCCTGCCTGCCCGCACAAAAGCTACGCCGGGGAGGGCTGGCGGGCGGCGGTGTGCTGCCGCGGCGTTCCGCCCCCGGACATCATATGGCTGGAGGCCGATTGTGAAAAGGAGGGTTCTTTATGAGCAAACAGATCATTACCATCAGCCGGGAGTTCGGCTCCGGCGGCCGGTCGGTGGGCCACAGGGTGGCCGAGCTGCTGGGCGTGCCCTACTACGACAAGGAGCTGGTGAAGCAGGTGTCTGTGGAGACCGGCTTCGACGAAAAATTCATCGAGCACGAGGGGGAGTACGCCTCCCCCTGGCAGTCCCTGCTGTCCTACGCCTTCACCGGAGGCGGAGGAAGCCGCCAGCACATGAACGGCCTGTCCACCGCCGACTTCCTGTGGGTGATCCAGTGCCGCGTCATCATGGACCTGGCGGACAAGGGCCCCTGCGTCATCGTGGGCCGGTGCGCCGACTATATCCTGCGGGAGCGGGCGGATGTGCTCAACGTGTTCATCCACGCCCCCATTGCCTACCGGGCGGACCGGGTGGTCCGGCTGTACGGCGAATCCGGCCAGGCCCCGGAGAAGCGGCTGGAGGAGAAGGACAAACGCCGCCGGGCCTATTACAAGCACTACGCGGACCGGGAGTGGGGGATGAGCCAGAACTACCACCTGTCCCTGGACTCCAGCCTGGTGGGGGTGGAGCGGTGCGCCCAGCTTATCCTGGACGTGGCCCGCAACCCCGAGGCGTGAGCCCTTCGCGGACCGGAGGGGGCGGGACGCCCCCGGGAGCTCCGCCATGCTGAAACAGCTGCGATGGAAGTTCGTATTCCTCATCATGGCCCTGCTGGCGGTGGTGCTGGGGACGGCGCTGGCCATTCAGACCGCCTCCGCCGTCCGGCAGTACCGGGAGGAGACCGACCGGGTGCTGGGCTGGGTGCTCCAGCGGGGGGAGTCTCTCACCGGCCCGGGCCGCCCCCAGCCCAGCGGGGAGCTGGATCAGGACGGGGAGCTGTACACCCTTATCCCCGCCTTTTACGCCGTGCTGGACAGCCGGGGCCGGGTGGTGCTGGCCGTCAGCTACAACGCGGAGGTGGACGAGGAGGACGTGGCCCGGGCTGTGGCGGGGGCGCTGGCCTCCGGGGCCTCCTCCGGCGAGCTGGCGGACCAGGACCTGCGGTTTCTGGTGGAACAGCGGGGCCTGTGGCTGAATATGGCCTTTGCCGGTCTGGACTGGGAGCACGCCGCAGTCCGGCGTCAGGTCCTCACGGCGCTGCTGGTGCTGGGGGCGGCTCTGGCGGGCTTCTTTGTGGTCAGCCTGTTTTTGGCGGGCTGGCTGGTCCGCCCGGTGGAGGAGAGCTGGCAGCGCCAGCGCCAGTTTGTGGCCGACGCCTCCCACGAGCTGAAAACCCCCATCACCGTCCTGCTGGCGGACGCGGACATTCTGCTGAGCCACCCCGGCGACGCCATCCGGGACCAGCGCCGGTGGGTGGAGCACATCCGGGACGAGGGCCTGCGGATGAAGGAGCTGGTGGGGGACCTGCTGTTTTTGGCCCGGGGGGACGCCGCCGGGCTGGAGCGCCCCCAGGGCCGGGCGGACCTGTCCCAGCTGTGCGAGGGGTGCGTCATGTCCTTTGAGCCGGTGGCCTTTGAGGCCGGGATGACTCTGAACAGCGCCATTGCCCCCAGCGTCTCCGTCACGGGCAGCGAGGAGGAGCTGCGGCGGCTGTGCGCCATCCTGCTGGACAACGCCTGCAAATACGGCGAGGCGGGCGGGACGGTGACTGTCTCCCTGACGGCAGGGGACCGGGCGGTCCTCACCGTCCACAACACCGGGGAGCCCATCCCGTCTGAGGCCCAGCCCCGGCTGTTTGAGCGTTTTTACCGGGCGGACGCCGCCCGGACTCGGGAGCGGGGCGGATACGGCCTGGGCCTGTCCATCGCCGCCGCCATCGCGGAGCGGCACCGGGGAAAGATCAGCCTTCGCAGCGCCCAGGGAGAGGGAACCGCTTTCACCGTTACCCTGCCGCTGAGGCAGGCCCTGTCAGGCCGGTAGAGCAAGCCCCTTGGACCCAGGGCCCAGGGGGCTTTTGGCGCTGGGGCGCAGGCCTTGCTTAGGGCCGCCTCTACGTCCGCCCTAAAAAATTTTCTGGTTTTCACAAAAAGAGGCTGGTATTTTCCCCCCAACTATGGTAAGTTATGAACAGACCGTATTCTCTGCCGGGGAGCGCCTCTCCCCGGACCAATTTTACAAGGAGGAATATCATCATGGGCATCATGAACGGCAAGACCGTCATCATCACCGGCGCCGGCCGGGCTGTCCTCAGCGATGGCATCAGCTGCGGTTCCATCGGCTACGGCATCGCCACCGCCTTTGCCAAAGAGGGGGCCAATCTGGTCATCACCGGGCGGAACGTGAAGAAGCTGGAGGATGCCAAGGAGGAGCTGGAGCGGCTGTACGGCGTGAAGGTACTCCCCGTTCAGGCCGACGTGTCCGCGGGATCGGACAACAAAGCCGTGGTCCAAAACGTGGTGGATGAGACCATCAAGGCTTTCGGCCGCATTGACGCGCTGATTAACAACGCCCAGGCCTCCGCTTCCGGCGTGACCCTGGCGGATCACTCCACGGAGCAGTTTGATCTGGCCGTCTACTCCGGCCTGTATGCCGCTTTCTACTATATGCAGGCCTGCTATCCCCATCTGAAAGAAACCCGGGGCTCCGTCATCAACTTTGCCTCGGGCGCCGGCCTCTTCGGCAACTACGGTCAGTGCGCTTACGCCGCCGCCAAGGAGGGCATCCGGGGCCTGACCCGGGTGGCCGCCACCGAGTGGGGCCCCGACGGCATCAACGTGAACGTGATCTGCCCCATCGCCTGGACCGCCCAGCTGGAGAACTTCCAGAACGCCTATCCCGACGCCTTTAAGGCCAATGTGAAAATGCCTCCCATGGGCCACTATGGAGACCCCGAAACGGAGATCGGCCGGGTCTGCGTTCAGCTCACCCACCCCGATTTCAAGTACCTCACCGGCGAAACCCTCACCCTGGAGGGCGGCATGGGCCTGCGGCCATAATGTCACATCATAGTGAAAGACAGCGCGGCAGTCTGGATGGATATCCAGGCTGCCGCGCTGTCTCTCAAGATTTCCCGAGACCGTTTCCTCACTCCGCATGGATGAGCACAGGCTCGCCGGCAAATCCATACGTCTCATCAACGGCGACGCTCACCGGTGAAAGTACACCGCAGTCGCTTTCCCTCACGAAATCCATAACATCTTCAACCTTTATCGTGAGAGAGGCTGTATCCAATGAAAAGACAGCGGGGCCGCCGTCCCTCGCGCCGCCCATAACCGCTCCGATCGTTATCGGGATGTTGGATGTGTTCGTAGCCCCGGTTGGGGTATTTCCCACCATCTCCCTGCGAGAAACGGTCAAATTGCATACAGTGCTGCTGAGCTGGGAACTGTAGCTGATGAGCTCCCAGTGAAGCGTGCTGGCATCCATAGGGGTGAGAGCGACGCTGTCGACGCTTTCAAAGACGTAACTCCCGCCCTTGTACGCGACAGTAAAGGTCACATCAAGATAGGTAAGGCCGTCCAGATACGCACGATAAGGCACCGTGTATACAGCGTACTGGGGCGATACCTGGGAGTCTCCGTCATCGAGGTTGGCGGCGAAGGCGGGGGCGGCCAGGGACAGGGACATCACCATGACCAAGACCAGGAACAAAAAACGCTTCGTTTTCATGATTCAAACTCCTTTTTTGATTCTGTGCGGGACATATACGGTCAATCGTCCACAAACCCAACCACACGTACAGTCTGTGAAGAATTGTTCCTGACCGCCACCTGATAGGTTCCGGCTTGGCCGATTTCGATTGCCCGATTGATACTGCCCTCCTTTACATTGATAAAATAGAATCTTCCGCTGGTATCTATCACGCCGAAGTCCATACTTGCGGACAATGACGAACAGGAACAATTGAGTGTGATTACGCTTCCGCTCTGTAGGGAAATTTGCCTTATGGTTTTCGTGGAAAGGGGCGAAACCATTGTGTTGATTGAGCCCGTCGCCAACGATAAAAGTATATCTCCTTCGTCTTGCGTGAAGCCCGACAGATCAATTAAATCACGCTCCATAGCCTCCGTCTTAATCACACCATTCTCTGGCTTTTCCGGTTCCTTCGGCACGGCAGCACCAATCGCGAACCCGGCGGCCAGACCCGCCAGCAGGATACACCCCCCCAGCACGGCGGCCCACGCCCGCCTCGGGAGGACAGGCCGCCGGGGTACGGGGAGGCCCTCCGGCGGCGCTTCCTCCGCCGGGGCGGGTTCCTCCTGGGGCGGCGGCCCGTTCATCAGCTCATCCAAAGAAATGCCGTACAGGCGGCCCAGGGCGGCCAGGTTTACGGCGTCCGGGGCCACAAGCCCTCGCTCCCATTTGGAGACGGTCTGCCGTGTGACGTTCAGCTCCCGGGCCACCTCCTCCTGGGTCAGCCCGTGCTCTGCGCGCAGGGCGGTCAGCCGGTCCTTGAGTTCCATTATAGATTCCCCTTTCCGAAAATCAATGATATTTTCGTTTACATGACTGCAACTTCTGGTTTACATGGGCACAATCCTCCATTTGCGCCCGCCCCATTTCGTGTTTTTTCCGCAATTTTATAATATCATATCTCCCTAAATCAATAGTATTTTTGGTTGCATGGGCGCAACTTCTGGTTTGCATGGGCACAATCCTTCGTCTGTGCCCGCCCGATTTCGTAAGCTTTTGCAATTTTATTATATCATATCCCCCTTCCCCCGGACAAGGCGGGCCCGGACAAGGGCCGTTTTGCCCTTGACTCCTGGGCCCCGATGTTATAAAATTTGAACATAATGGCGGATATCCGCCCACAATGAAAGAACCGGAGGGGTCAACGATGAAAATCGCGCTCATCAACGAGAACAGCCAGGCAGCCAAAAACGGCGTCATCCTGGCGGCGCTGAAAAAGGTGGTGGAGCCCATGGGCCACACCGTGGACAACTACGGCATGTACGACGCCGGGGACAAGGCTCAGCTCACCTACGTCCAGTGCGGCATCCTGGGGGCCATCCTGCTGAACAGCGGGGCGGCGGACTTCGTCGTCACCGGCTGCGGCACCGGCGAAGGGGCTATGCTGGCCATGAACAGCTTCCCCGGGGTGATCTGCGGCCACGTGGAGGACCCGGTGGACGCCTACACCTTCGCCCACGTCAACGACGGCAACGCCGTGGCCATGCCCTTTGCCAAGGGCTTCGGCTGGGGCGGCGAGCTGAACCTGGAGTACGTGTTTGAGAAGCTGTTCGGCTTCGGCCACGGCCAGGGCTATCCCTCCGAGCGGGTGGAGCCCGAGATGCGCAACAAGCGGATTCTGGATGAGGTCCGGGCCAAGACCCTGCGCCCCCTGGTGGACGGCCTCAAGGACCTGGACCAGGAGCTGGTCAAGGGAGCTGTGGCCGGCGAGCGGTTCCAGGAGCTGTTCTTTGCCAACTGCAAGGACCAAGCCGTGGCGGACTATGTGAAGAGCCTGCTGTGAGGTTCCGCGCAAGGGAGAATCAGGACAAAACTGAATTTTTATGGAGGTGCTGTTAATGGTCCATTCCAATCCGCTGCTCAAGGGAAAGAGTTCCCAGAAGTTTATCACCGTAGGGGAGATCATGCTCCGGCTGACTCCGCCCAACTACGGCAAAATCCGGGTGAGCACCAGCTTTGGGGCCAGCTACGGCGGCAGTGAAGCCAACATCGCCCTGGCCCTGGCCAATTTGGGGGTGGACAGCACCTTCTTCACCGTGGTTCCCAACAACAGCCTGGGCAAGAGTGCCGTCCGGGCCCTGCGCTCCAACGACGTGCACTGTACCCCGGTGATTTTGTCCGCCCCGGAGGACACCCCCACCCACCGGCTGGGGACCTACTACCTGGAGACGGGCTACGGCATCCGGGCCAGCAAGGTGACCTACGACCGCAGGCACTCCGCCATCACCGAGTACGACTTCTCCAGGGTGGAGTTGGACGCCCTGCTGGACGGCTTCGACTGGCTCCACCTCAGCGGCATCACCCCCGCCCTGTCCCCCAGCTGCGCCCGGCTGGTGCTGGACTGTCTGAAGGCGGGCCGGGAAAAGGGCATGACCATCAGCTTTGACGGCAATTTCCGCTCCGCCCTGTGGAGCTGGGAGGAGGCCCGGGACTTCTGCACCCAGTGCCTGCCCTATGTGGACGTGCTGCTGGGCATCGAGCCCTACCACCTGTGGAAGGACGAGGAGGACCACGGCAAGGGGGACTGGAAGGACGGCGTGCCCCTGCAGCCCAGCTACGAGCAGCAGGATGAGATCTTCCAGCATTTTGTGGAGCGCTACCCCAATCTGAAGTGCATCGCCCGGCACGTGCGCTACGCCCACAGCGGCAGCGAAAACAGCCTGATGGCCTATATGTGGTATCAGGGCCACACCTTCGAGAGCAAGCGATTCACCTTCAACATCCTGGACCGGGTGGGGGGTGGCGACGCCTTCGCCAGCGGCCTCATCTACGCCATGATGCAGGACTACAGGCCCATGGACATGGTTAACTTCGCCGTGGCCAGCAGCGTTATCAAGCACACCATCCACGGCGACGGCAACATCACCGACGACGCCGAGGTCATCCGCAACCTGATGAACATGAACTACGACATCAAGCGGTGAACAGAAAACCCCGCCTTTCGGATTCTTACCGAAAGGCGGGGTTCTTTTTTTGTCAGTTTTGCGGCGCTTACGCCAGCCCGGCGGCCACGCCCTGGAGCAGGCCCACGACGAGACAGGCCAGCACCAGCATGAGCAGCGCCCACTTCAGCACCGCCGAGAGCAGCTTGCTGTCCTGGCCGGTGAGGCCCACGGCCGCCGCGGCGGTGGCAATGCACTGGGGGGAGAGGATTTTGCCGATGCCCGCGCCGGTGGAGTTGGCCGCCGCCAGCCAGAACTGGGAGGCCCCGATGGCGGAGGCGGCCTCGGTCTGGAGACGGCCCAGCAGCACTTCGGTGTTGGTGCCGCTGCCGGTGACAAAAGCGCCGATGGCGGCGATCACCGGGGCGAAGAAGGGGTAGAGGGAGCCTGTGACGGCGACAAACAGGGAGGCCATATCGGAGATCATGCCGGAGTAGGTCATGATCTTGGCCACGGCCAGCACGGACATGATGGTGATGATGGTCTTGCTCATCTGCTTCACGGTGGCCGCAAGGGTGTCCCACATCAGTTTCCAGCCCGCTCCCTGGGCACAGCCGCCGATGATGGCGGCGATGAAGATGAGCACGCCGGGGGTGTTCACCCAGCTGAAGGAGGTCAGCCCCGCGCTCTCCGCCGTGGAGATCTTGAAGGAGCCGGCGAACTGGGCCAGGAAGCCGTTCACCGGCGGCGCCAGCTTGGAGGTCAGCAGCAGGAGCACAAAGATCAGGATGAAGGGCAGGCAGGCGGTGAGGGGCGGCATGTCTTGTCCCCTGCCCTCCCCGGTCTGGGCGGGAGCCCCCATGTCATACGCGGGGGGGACGGGTTTCCCGGCCCTCAGCCGAACCAGCCCCAGGGTCACCGCCAGGGACGCCACGCTGCCCACGATGACCGCCAGCTCCGGGCCCAGGAACTTGGCCACCGCCAGCTGGGGCAGGACGAAGGACGCCCCCGCCGCCAGGGTCAAGAGGGACACGCCCTTGAGGGCCTTGATCCCGCCGCCCCCGGCAATCACCATGAGGAAGGGCATCAGGATCATGAAGGGGAACATCTGGACCACGGTGATGAAGGCCAGGGGCAGGGGGTCCAGCCCGGTGACGCCGGCCAGGGTGACGGTGGGGATGCCTACCGACCCGAAAGCCGTTGGGAAGGCGTTGGCCAGCATACACACCAGGCAGGCGGTCACCGGTTCCATACCCATGACCACCAGCATCCCGGCGGGGATGGCGATGGCGGTGCCGAAGCCGGCCATGCCCTCCAGGAAGCCGCCGAAACACCAGCCGATGAGCAGAATGATGACCCGTTTGTCCCGGGACACCCCCGCCAGCATCCGCTTGATTACGTCCATGGCCCCAGTGCGCAGGGACAGGTTGTAGGTGTAGATGGCGGCGATGATGACCAGAATGATGGGCCAAAGGGCGGCGGCGAAGCCCTCCAGGGCGGAGGTGGCGCAGTCCGGCACTGGCATTTTCCAGATGGTGAGGGCCAGGACGGCGGCGATGGCCAGCGCGGCCAGACAGGCCCTGTGGCCCGGCATTTTCAGCACGGCCAGCGCAATGATGAGCCAAACGATGGGCAGCAGGGTCAGAACGGATTGCAGGATGGGCGGCATGGAAATCAGACCTCCTTTTGGTTCGCTGGACAAGCGGTATATTGGTTCTACCTTAATCGGTGAAAAAACAGCCGCGGCACGGGCGGCACCTCCCTGCGCGGACAGTCGTTCCCAGCCGCAGACTGAGAACAGGTTATTTTTATTATAGCGCGCTTCGTTAAAATGTCCATTAAATTTTGTCTAAAAATTTATTTTTGGATATATAACACAAAATGAACCCAGGTTTTTGTAGAAATGGGAGAAAAGAAAAAAGGGGCTTGTAATTTTCGGAAAATGTGCTAAGCTGAAATCACGGCATAAATTGGTTGAACCAAAAATGTTCCGTTTCGCAATCGCGACACTTTTGGCTGCAACAGGCCGCGTTCCCTCAAACTCATGTGTCAATACTGTGGGAGGAGTTGTGAAAATGGCTGTTACCATCCCCTTCGGCAGGGCTGGAATGGAGCTCCGCGCCGATCTCACCGCGGCGGAGGTGCTGGAATCCCGCATCGGACAGCTGGCGGCGGACCGCTCCGAGGACGATCTGGTCCGGGACGCTATGGCCGCCCCCATCGGCACGCCCACCCTGTGTGAGCTGGCCGCCGGAAAGAAAACCTGCACCATCATCATCAGCGACCACACCCGGCCTGTGCCCAGCAAGCACATCATCCCCTTCATGCTGGAGGAGCTGCGCCGGGGCAGCCCAGACATCCAGATCACCCTGCTGGTGGCCACAGGCTTCCACCGCCCCACCAGCACCGAGGAGCTGGTGGGCAAGCTGGGCCGGGACATCGTGGACCGGGAGCGCATCGTCATCCACGACAGCCGGGACGCTGACTCTAATGTGAAAATCGGCGTGCTGCCCTCCGGGGCCGACTGCGTCATCGACCGGCTGGCGGTGGAGACCGATCTGCTGGTGGCCGAAGGGTTCATCGAACCCCACTTCTTCGCCGGGTTCTCCGGCGGCCGCAAGAGCGTGCTCCCCGGCGTGTGCGACCAGGTGACGGTGCTGGGCAACCACTGTTCCAAGTTCATCGCCTCCCCCTTCGCCCGCACCGGCGTGCTGGACGGCAACCCCCTCCACGTGGATATGCTGGCGGCGGCGGGCATGGCCAAGCTGGCCTACATCGTCAACGTGGTCATCGACGAGGACAAGAAGGTGGCCGCCGCTTTTGCCGGGGACCCGGTGGAGGCACACCGCAAGGGCTGCGAGCTGCTGCTGGGCTACTGCCAGGTGAAGCCGGAACGCCGGGGCGACATCGTCATCTCCAGCAACGGCGGCTACCCCCTGGACCAGAACATCTACCAGAGCGTCAAGGGCCTCACCGCCGCCGAGGCCGCCGCCGCCCCCGGCGCGGTGCTCATCATGGTCAGCTCCTGCTCCGACGGCCACGGCGGGGAGAGCTTCTATAACGCCCTCCACGAGTGCGAGTCTCCCCAGGCGCTGACCGAGCAGATTTTGGCCACCCCCCAGGACCAGACCAAGCCTGACCAGTGGGAGTACCAGATTTTGGCCCGGGTGCTGTGCAAGCACCGGGTGATCTACGTCACCGACCCCGCCCAGCGGTCTACCATCGAGGGTATGAAGCTGGAGTGGGCTCCCGATGTGGACGAGGCCCTGGCCCTGGCCCGGCAGGCCAAGGGGCCGGACGCCCATCTGGTGGTCATCCCCAACGGCATCTCCGTGATGGTGAAGGAGTGACGTTTTGTTCCTTTTTCTTGAAAGAAAAAGGAACCGAAAAAGAACTTTTAGCTCGCTGACGGCCGGATATGCAAACTGAAAAGGCTCCGCTCGGTAACGAAACGCGGAAGAAACTGAGGATAATTTTGAAATTATTATTCTCCCTTTCACGGCCGGTATGGCACGTCTGTTTCCTGTGTACGCTGGTAAGGAATCAAAGTTTCTTTTTTCGCCTCCTTTTTTCTTTTCAAAGAAAAAAGGAGGAAAGAAAACAGTTAAGGAGGCTCCCCCATGGCACAGTACAATCAAGTCACCCCTGAGATCATCGCTCAGCTCCAGGCCGCAGCCCCCGGCCGCGTGGTGGTGGGCGGGGACGTGAACCCCGACTACGCCCGGGACGAAATGCCCATCTACGGCGTGAAAATGCCCGAGGTCTCCATCGACGCCACCAGCACCGAGGAGATCGCCGCCGTTATGAAGGTCTGCTATGACAACAACATCCCCGTCACCACCCGAGGCGCGGGCACCGGCCTGGTGGGCGGCTGCACCCCCATCTGCGGCGGCGTGGTCATCTGCACCATGAAGATGAATAAGATCCTCAATTACGATTTGGAGAATTTCGCCGTCACCGTCCAGCCCGGTGTGCTCCTCCAGCAGCTGGCTGACGACGCCCTCACCCACGGCTGCATGTATCCCCCCGATCCCGGCGAGAAGATGGCCACCCTGGGCGGCAACGTGGCCACCAACGCCGGCGGTATGCGGGCCGTCAAGTACGGCGCCACCCGGGATTACGTCAAGGCCATGACCGTGGTGCTCCCCACCGGCGAGATCACGAAGTTCGGTGCCACCGTGTCCAAAACCTCCTCCGGCTACAGCCTCACCAACCTGATCTGCGGCTCCGAGGGCACCTTGGCCATCATCACCGAGCTGACCCTCAAGCTCATCCCCGCCCCCAAGGCCACCGTCAGCCTCATGGCACCCTTCGAGGACCTGAACGCCTGCATCTCCACCGTGCCCAAGGTGTTCATGAACCACCTGAAGCCCCAGGCCCTGGAGTTCTTTGAGAAGGAGATCCTCATCTCCTCCGAGGAGTACCTGGGCAAGCAGGTATTCCCCCGGAAGATCGACGGCGTGGAGGCCGGGGCCTACCTGCTCATGACCTTCGACGGCGACAGCATGGATGAGCTGGACCCCCTGGTGGAGAAGGCCGCCGAAATGCTGGTGGAGGAAGGGGCCCTGGACGTGCTGGTGGCCGACACCGCCCCCAAGCTGAAGGACACCTGGGCCGCCCGTTCCTCCTTCCTGGAGGGCATCGAGGAGCAGACCAAGCTGCTGGACGAGTGCGACGTGGTGGTGCCCGTCAACAAGATCGCCGAGTACGTGAACTACGTGGCCGCCGAGGGCGGGAAGTACGACTTCGAGGTCAAGTACTTCGGCCACGCCGGAGACGGCAACCTGCACATTTACACCTGCTCCAACGACATGGAGAAGGACGCCTTTGAAAAGCAGGTGGAGCAGTTCTTCACCAGCATCTACGGCAAGACCGTGGAGCTGGGCGGCCAGATCTCCGGCGAACACGGCATCGGTTTGGGCAAGGTGAAGTTCCTGGCTCAGGCGGTGGGCCCCGTCAACATGGGCCTGATGGAGGGCATCAAAAAGGTCTTTGACCCCAAGATGATCCTCAACCCCGGCAAGGTCTGCCACATGCTGTAATGGGTCCGGCCTTTTCAGGCCCCGCATCTCAAGCCACGCCAAAAACCGCCGGCGGCAAGGAAATCCCCTTGCCGCCGGTTACTTTTTTGCCGCCTGAAAGTCTTATTTTGCCCAGTTGGGGAAAACCGCTTGTATGCCAGTCTGGAAAATGTTATGATATTAACAATTTTCAAAAGGAGACGCGTCCGATGGCAGAAAAAAACGAGCGGGCCTATGAAAAGGTCATTGAACACATTAAAAATGAGATCTGGCAGGGCTCTCTAAAGCGGGGAGAGCGCCTGCCTCCGGAACGGGAGCTGGCCGAGACCTTGGGCGTCAGCCGCAATTCCGTGCGGGAGGCCATCCGCACCCTGGGACTGATGGGCTTTGTGTCCAGCACACAGGGGGCGGGCAACTTCGTCACCTGCGACATCGAGCAGAACCTCCGGGAGAGCCTGCGGATGATGGTGCTGCTGGGGGAGACCAACTATTTGCAGATCAGCCAGCTGCGCCGGGGGCTGGAGGGGGAGAACGCCCGGCTGGCCGCAGACCGGCTCACACCCAAGCAGGCCGCCCGGCTGCGGGAGCTGGTGCGCCTCATGCGGGAGGAGCCCGACGCCCAGAAGGCCTCCGCCTACGACCAGGAGTTCCATGTGCTGCTGTGCGAGGCCTCGGGCAACCGGCTGATTAAAGCCCTCTTCGGGGCCATGCTGTCCACCATCAACGACTTCATCAGCACCATGTACGTGCGCATCGTGGCCGACCCCGTCCAGGCCGACGCCCTCCACAACGCCCACCAGCGGCTGGCCGACGCCCTGGCCGCCCACGACGTGGAAGGCGCGGGGGAGGCCATCCAGAGCCACTTCGAGGTGGTGGACGCCTCCATCCGGCGGGAGCAGCGGCGGTAAACAGCTTGAAAAAGTCCGGCAGTAGAAAGACTGCCGGACTTTTTTCAGGTTCATTCAGTTCAATTCAGTTCATCAGGGAGCACACCAGCTCGGTGTAGGCCGCCGGGTCCTCAATGGGCAGCCCCGCGATGAGCAGCGCCTGGTGGTACAGCACCTCCACGTATTTGGCCGCGCGGGCTTTGTCCTCCCCCTCCAGGGCCCCCTTCAGCGCCCCATAGGCGGCGGAAGAGGGGTTCAGCTCCAGCACCCGCTCCGCTTTCATGGCCCCCATGGGAGAGGACCCCTCCAGCTTGGAGAAATACTTCTCCATCTCCAGCGACATGGGGCCGTCCGCCGTCATGCACACCGGGGCCGTCTTTAAAATCTTGGACACCCGGGCCTCCTTCACCCGGTCCCCCAGGGTCTCCTTCACAAAGTCCAGGACGGGCTTGGCCTCCTGGGCCTGCTTCTCCTGCTCCGCTTTCTCCTCGTCGGTCTCCGGAAGGGCGTCCGGGTCGGACACCGGCTTGAGCTTTTTGCCGGATACCTCGGACAGGGCCTGCATCACAAACTCGTCCACCTCTTCCGTCAGGTAGAGGATCTCCCAGCCCTTGTCGGCGATTCGCTCCACCTGGGGCAGGCGGGCCGCCTGCTCGCTGGTGTCCGCGCACACGTAGTAAATGAACTCCTGGTCCTCGCCCATGCGCTCCACGTACTCCGCCAGAGAGGCCAGCTTCCCCTCCTTGGAGGTGGTGAACAGCAGCAGGTCCTGGAGCAGGTCCTTCTTGACCCCGTAGCCCTCGGTGACGCTGTACTTCAGCTGGCGGCCAAAGGCGGACCAGAATTTCTCGTACTTCTCCCGGTCGTCCTTCATCAGCTTGACCAGCTCGTTCTTGATCTTCTTTTCCAGGGCCCCGGCGATGATCTTCAGTTGCCGGTCATGCTGAAGCATCTCACGGGAGATGTTCAGCGAGAAGTCGGGGGAGTCCACCACGCCCTTCACAAAGCGGAAGCAGTCCGGGAGCAGGTCGGCGCACTTGTCCATGATGAGCACGCCGGAGGAGTAGAGCTGAAGGCCCTTCTCATACTCCCGGGTGTAGAAGTCATAGGGGGTGGCGGAGGGGATGAACAGCAGGGCCTTGAAGGTCACCGTGCCCTCGGAAGAGGTGGTGATGGTGGACAGGGGGGCCTGCCAGTCGCCGAACTTCTCCCGGTAGAAGCCGTCATACTCCTCCTGCTCCACCTTGGACCGGGGACGCTGCCACAGGGGGACCATGGAGTTGATGGTCTTTTCCTCCACCACCGTCTCCCACTCCGGCTTGTAGTCCTCCCCCGCGTCGGCGGGCTTCTCCTTCTCCCGGTAGTCCTCCACCTCCATGCGGATGGGGTGGCGGATGTAGTCGGAATACTTCTTGATGAGGGACTGGAGGCGGCTGGTCTCCAGGTACTCGCTGTAGTGCTCGTCCTCCGTGTCCGGTTTCAGGTGCATGACCACGTCGGTGCCAGGCTCCTCCTTTTCGCACTCCGACACCGTGTAGCCGTCCGCCCCGGAGGATGTCCAGCAGTAGGCCGCCGCCTCCCCGTGGCGGCGGGTTACCACCGTCACCTTGTCCGCCACCATGAAGGCGGAGTAAAAGCCCACGCCGAACTGCCCGATGATGTCCGCCCCGTCGTCCTTGTGCTCCATGTCCTGCTTGAACTGGAGGGAACCGCTCCGGGCGATGGTGCCCAGGTTCTGCTCCAGCTCCTCCGCCGTCATGCCCACGCCGTTGTCCGACACCGTCAGCGTCCGGGCCTCCTTGTCCGGCGTCACCGTGATGCGCAGGTCGGAGCGCTTGGTCTTTACCGTGTCGTCGGTGAGGGAGAGATAGGCCAGCTTGTCGATGGCGTCGCTGGCGTTGGAGATGATCTCCCGGAGGAAGATCTCCTTGTGGGTGTAGATGGAGTTGATCATCAGGTCCATCAGACGCTTGGATTCCGCTTTGAACTGCTTTTTTGCCATGATTTGCGCACCTCATATTATATATATTTTTTGAAAACAGTGTTTTAGCACTCCTTCAGTTTGAGTGCTAACGATACTATAATACAGTCGTTTGGATTTTGCAAGGGGTATCAAAAAAAATTCACAATTTTCCCGGAATATCCGGTGTCCCCAGGGGCAAAATATGGTCGGATGGGAGAAATAACAGGGGCGGTTGGGAATGATGAAAGTTTTGGTTGCCTTTACTTAACGGGAGTGTTATAATATAAAAACGCGCGGAGCGGATAGATTTCAGCGTATCATCTGGGGTCCCCACAAAGCCGCGCGGCGCGACAACAGGAATGTGCTCCCTTGCTTTTGGTTGAGCCGCCTTTTGTGAAGATTTTCTGAAGGGTATTTCCCTTTTTTACCATTAAACCGGTATTGCCGGGAGTCAGAGGTGCTGATTTGAAAAAGTATGTGATTCACGGCGGGCGTCCGCTGTATGGCAAGGTTGAGATCAGCGGCGCGAAGAACGCCGCCGTCGGTATTATCCCCGCCGCCCTGCTGGTGGAGGGACCCTGCCGCATTGAAAATATTCCAGCAATCAGCGATGTGGACCTGCTTTTGAATATTCTGCACGATTTGGGCGCCAGCGTGCGCATGATTAACCGCACCACCGTGGAGGTGGACTGCACCGCCGCCCGGTGCGTCACCGTGCCCTATGACGCCGGGCGCAAGCTCCGGGCCAGCTACTACCTGATGGGCGCTATGCTGGGCCGGTTCGGCCGGGGCGAGGTGCCCCTGCCCGGCGGGTGCGACTTCGGCAGCCGCCCCATCGACCAGCACCTCAAGGGCTTCGCCGCCCTGGGCGCTGAGGTCAAGGTGGAAAAGGGCTATATGTGCGCCGACGCCGAGGGCGGACGCATGAAGGGCAGCCAGATCTATCTGGACGTGGCCAGCGTGGGCGCTACCATGAACCTGATGCTGGCCGCTGTGCTGGCCGAGGGCACTACCGTCATCGAAAATACCGCCCGGGAGCCCCATATTGTGGATTTGGCCAACTTCCTCAACTCCATGGGGGCGGATATCACCGGCGCGGGCACCGATATGATTAAGATTCGGGGCGTGGACAAGCTGCGGGGCGGCGAATACTCCATCATCCCCGACCAGATTGAGGCCGGCACCTATATGGCCGCCGTCACCGCCGCCGGAGGGGAGGTGCGGGTGTGCAACGTCATCCCCAAGCACCTGGAGTGCATCACCGCCAAGCTGGCGGAGATGGGAGCCGAGGTGGAGGAGGATGGCGACAGCGTGATCGTCCGCCGCCATGGGCCCCTCCAGCGCACCAACGTCAAGACCATGTTCTACCCCGGCTTCCCCACCGATATGCACCCCCAGATCGCGGCGGTGCTGTGTTTGGCCAAAGGAACCAGCGTCATCACCGAGGGCGTGTGGGACAACCGTTACCGCTATACTGAGGAGTTCCGCCGCTTGGGGGCCAAAATTCAAGTGGATGGCAAGATCGCAATCATTGAGGGCGTGGAGAAGCTCACCGGCGCGCCTATGGAGGCCTGCGACCTGCGGGCCGGGGCGGGTATGATTATCGCCGGGCTGGCCGCTCAGGGCATCAGCGAAATCTCCAATGTGAAGCACATCGAACGGGGATATGAGGACATCATCGGCAAGCTGGCCGGTATCGGCGCGGACATCCGGGTGGTGGAGGTCCCAGACCCCGAGCAGGGGAAGGTCTCCGCTGTGGGATAACAGTGCGCTCCCGCGCCTTGGGTGAACACAGACGCAATATGTGGATTTTGCCGGAAAGGGCCTTACCCTTTCCGGCGCATTTGTGAAAAAAGAGAAATTTACGCTCCTCCGCAGGACCAGTTCCTGCCTCTCGGGGAGCGCGGGCGCGGGAAACGCCACAGCCCCGCGCTCAAAAAGGGGAAGGGCTATGCTGAAGGTTGCCACCCTGGCCAGCGGGTCGTCGGGAAACTGCGCCGTGGTCAGTGACGGACGGGTACATATTCTCATCGACGCGGGTATCTCCACCCGGCGGATCTCCCAGGGGCTCAAGGCCCTGGATATTGAGCTCCGGCATATCTCCGGTGTGCTCCTCACCCACGAGCACACCGACCACGTGGCCGCCCTGCCCGTGCTGTGCCGCCAGACCGAAGCTCCGCTGTACACCGCCGAGGGTACCGCCTGCGCACTGTGCGGCCGGTGGGACGGGCTGGTGGAGCGGTTCCGGGTTTTCCAGCCCGGCCAGCGCTTCGCTGTCGGCGGGCTGGAGGTGGGCACCTTCCCCACCAGTCACGACTGCGCCTGCCCCTGCGGGTTCTCCGTCTCCGATGGACAGCAAAAGCTGGTACTTTGTACCGACACCGGGGTGGTCACCCCCCAGGCCCGGGAGGCCGTCCGGGGCGCTCATACCCTCATCGGGGAATTCAACTACGACCCGGAGATGCTGAGAAAGGGGCCTTATCCCCTCCACCTCCAGGTCCGTATCCGGGGGGAGCAGGGCCACCTGTCCAACGAGATGGGCGGACAGCTGGCCGCCTGGGCCGGGTCCCAGGGAACCCGGCGGGTGATCTTGGCCCACCTGTCTCAGGAGAACAACCGTCCCGCCCTCGCTTTAGCGGCGGCGAAAAAGGCCCTGGGAGAGTTGGGGCTGGGGGAAAAAGATGTGGAACTGGTGGCCGCGCCCAGAAATGACGCCACGGGATGGATGGAGATATAAGGGGGCCCCGCCAGGCCTGGGGAGCGACCTGCGGCGAGGTGATTTTACAGCGGTGAGGTGTGCATGATGGTGGATGTGACCGTGATCTGCGTAGGAAAATTGAAGGAAAAGTTTTATGTGGAGGCCGCCGCGGAGTACGCCAAACGGCTGAAGGGCTACTGCAAGCTGAACATCCTGGAGCTGGCGGAACAGAAGCTGTCCAAAAATCCATCCCTGGGGGAGATTCAATCTGCCTTGGAAAAGGAGGGGGACGCTATCCGGGCCAAAATTCCCCCCAATTCCAGCGTCATCGCCCTGGCCATTGAGGGTAAAACACGCTCCAGCGAAGAGCTGGCCGCCATGATCTCCACCTGGAGCCACAACGCCTCCAAACATTTGGTGTTCGTCATAGGCGGGTCTTATGGGCTCCACCCCTCCATCAAGGCGGGGGCTTGGGCCACTCTGTCCATGTCCCCCATGACCTTCCCCCATCATCTGGCCCGGGTGATGCTGCTGGAGCAGATTTACAGGGCGTTCAAAATCCAGGAGGGGTCCGATTATCACAAGTAATGGGGTCCCTGCAAAGCCGGTCTATGGCCTTGCGGGGAGAGGAGGAGCAAGGAAGCGCGGAGAAGCGGGCGGCGAGGGAGCTTGGAGCGGAGCGAAAGCAAAAGCCCAGGGCCCGCGCGGCGGGGATGAGCCGCAGCGTGACAACTAAATAGATGGAAGCAATCCCGGAGCAGATTTTGCTCCGGGATTTTTTTTGCTTTGCACCGAAACGGTCAACAAAACGTATGTTCCCTACAGCGGCGCGAGGTGGTTTGTTTGGAGCACGAGGAAAAAAAGCTGGAGGAACTGGGACGGGAGGAGCTGCTGGAATATCTGCGGCAGCTGGCGGAGTGGAAAAACAACGACGTGGTGAAGCTGGCCTTCCTGGAGGGTGAGGAGGCCGAACGGGTGGACGCTCTGGACCTCACCGGAGTGTCTGAGCTCAAGCGCAACGCCAACGGCACCTTCGAGGCGAAGTTTGTGGACCGGGTGCGGGTGCTGACCATGCTGCGGGAGCTGCTGGACGAACGGCGGGACGGGGCCCTGAGCGACTTCCTGGATGGGCTGTACCAGCCTCAGGGCGGCGATGAGAGGTGAAAAAGCTGCAATTCTCCCCCAAACAACGGCAGGTGCTGGACTGGTGGAGGGAGGACCGCTTTGACGCGGTGATCTGCGACGGGGCCGTGCGCTCCGGCAAAACCTTTGCCCTCAGCGTGTCCTTCTTCCTGTGGGCCATGGCAGGGTTCCACCGGCAGCGCTTCGGGCTGTGCGCCGCCTCCATCAACGGTGTGCGGCGAAACCTGCTGGGGCAGGCCAGGCCCGTGCTGGAGGGGCTGGGCTTCCGATGGGAGGAAAAAATCAGCCGGAATGAGGCGATACTCCGGGGCGGCGGGCGGGAAAACACCTTCTACCTCTACGGCGGCGGCGACGAGGGCAGCTATGCCTCCATCCAGGGTGCGACGCTGGCCGGGGTGCTGCTGGATGAGGCCGCCCTCATGCCCCGCTCCTTCGTGGAGCAGGCCGCCGCCCGGTGCTCCGTGGCCGGTGGGAAGCTGTGGTTCTCCTGCAATCCGGCGGGGCCGGAACACTGGTTTTACAAGGAGTGGATTTGCAGGGCGGAGCAGAAACGGGCGCTCTACCTGCGCTTTACCATGGAGGACAACCCAATGCTGTCCCGGCAGGTGCGGGAGAAGTATGAAAGAATGTTTCAGGGGCCCTTCTACCGGCGGTATGTGCTGGGAGAGTGGGTGGCCAGCCAGGGGCTGGTGTACGATTTCTTCGACCTGTCCGCCATGCCCGCCCCCCCTGAGGAGCCCTTCTCCCGGTGGCGCATCTCCTGCGATTATGGCACCAGAAACCCGGCCTCCTTCGGCCTGTGGGGAGAAAAGGCTGGAATTTGGTACAGGGTCCAAGAGTTTTACTACGACGCCCGGGAGCGGGGACGGCAGAAAACAGACGGGGAATATGTGGACGACCTGAAAAAATTGGCCGGGGCCCGTTGCATCGAAACGGTCATCGTGGACCCCTCTGCCGCCAGCTTTATCGAGGCCCTGCGGCGGGAGGGCTGGCGGGTGCGAAAGGCGGACAACCGGGTGCTGGAGGGCATCCGCAGAACCGCTCAGGCACTGAAATCCGGCAAAATCGTCATCTGTAAGGGGTGCCAGGCGGCGGCCAGAGAATTCGGGCTGTACCGCTGGGAGGACGGCGGCGAGGACCGGGTGCGCAAGGAACACGACCACGCCATGGACGATATCCGCTATTTTGTCATGGCCATGGACTGCGGGGACGAATATACCGCCCGGTTTGTGGAGCGGACGGTGTTTTAGGGGCCCCGGTCTTGCCTGTTCCCCCTCTGAACCGTGCCAGCCGCTCCAACCCACGGCCCCGTTCGCAGGGCGGGAAACCGGGCAGGCCCGGGCGCGGACGGTGCGCCCGCTGAGGCGCAAAACGTGGACCTTGCCCGCGTTCAGTGCCCAGACACCGGCGGCAGCACCAATAGGGCGCTACGAGTCGCAAGCACCGCGCGCCGGAAAGCTTCCCCTGCCTTCCGTATAGGGCGTCCCCCGTAAAGGGGGTCCTTAGGGGGAGGCCCGCCTGGAGCGCGGAGCGCGACGGGGGCGGGACACCCCCTAAGTGTGTCTTTGCCTACTTTCTGCACAAGCAGAAAGTAGGTTCCCAAAGGGGAATACCCCGAAAAGGGGATTTCTATATTTATTTCATTGACGAGAGGAGAATGAAACATGGACATCTGTTTCGAGGGCATCGGTCAGACGACCGCCACCTTCCAGACGGAGGGTGAGGTCCAGCCCGGTATGGTGGTGGCACTCAGCGCCAGCGGCACTGTGAGCAAGGGCGCGGTCAACGCCCTGCCCTGCGGCGTGGTGCTGGGCGGCGCGCGGGGTGGCGCGGCCGCCGTCCAGATCGGCGGCGCAGCCAAGGTGAGCTACAGCGGCTCCGCCGCCCCCGAGGCGGGCTGGCAGAACCTGGCCTGCGACGGCATGGGCGGCGTGACGGCCGTTTCCACCGGCGGGCTGGGCTGCCTGGTGCTGGCGGTGGACACCGGGGCCAAGACCGCCGTGGTGAAACTGTAAACAAGGGCGGGTCCCTTACGCAACAGAATAGGAGGAGATCAGAATGGCACAGAGATTTGACAACGTGAAGCTGGAAAAGGGCATGTACCACGAGGCGGGCAAGTCCTTTACCCAGGTGCTGGAAAAGCTGGACCCCAGCGAGCAGTACCGGGGCACCGCCCTGGAGGGGCTGGACGCCTACCAGCGGCAGCTCAAGCGCTTCGATATCCGGGTGAAGGGGGCGGGCTCCGACCTGGTGGACAAGTTCTTCTCCACCTCCCAGTCGGCGGTGCTCTTCCCCGAGTACATCGCCCGGGCGGTGAAGGTGGGCATGGAGGAGGCCAACATCCTCCCCGACATCACCGCCACCCAGACCGTTATCGAGGGGATGGACTACCGCTCCATCACCTCCGCGCCCGAGGATGAGAAGCAGCTCAAGCAGGTGGCCGAGGGGGCCGCCATCCCCCAGACCACCGTGCGCACCCGGGACAGCCTGGTCAAGCTCCACAAGCGGGGGCGGATGCTGGTGGCCTCCTATGAGGCCATCCGGTTCCAGAAGCTGGATTTGTTCTCCGTCACCCTGCGGCAGATCGGCGCCCAGATCGGACGGATGCACCTGGAGGACGCCATCGGCGTGATCGTCAACGGCGACGGCAACGGCAACCCCGCCCAGGTCAGCACCGTGGAGACGGCGGGCACGCTGGCCTATAAGGACCTGCTGTCCTTTTGGAACAGCTTCGAGCCCTATCAGCTTAACACCCTGCTGGCGGGCGCCGACACCATGCCCATGCTGCTGGCCCTGCGGCAGATGCAGGACGCCGCCGCCGGGCTGGACTTCCACGGCACCGGCAGGCTCATCACGCCCATGGGGGCCAAGGTACTGCGCACCTGCGCCGTCCCCAAGGGGAAGATCATCGGCCTGGACAAAAATTATGCCTTGGAGATGGTCAAGGCGGGGGATGTGATGGTGGAGTACGACAAGCTCATCGACCGGCAGATGGAGCGGGCCGCCATCACCACCATCTCCGGCTACGCCAAGATCTTTGAGGACGCCAGCCGGGTGCTCAGCATCTGATGGGGCTGCCGGCGCGGAACAGAAGGGAGCGGGGGACGGCGGCGGCCGCCGCCCAGCTCCGGGACGGGGGGAGGCACCCCTTTGTGCAGCTGGACGGGTATACGCCCCTGGGCGCGGGGGAGGCGGCGCTGTACCGGGCCGTCCGGGAGGCGGTGCCCGTGGTGGACGCCGCCATCGGCAAGCTGGTGCGGCTGTGCGGCGGGCTGCGGGTGGAATGCCGGGACGAGAGGGCCCGGGAGGGGCTGGAGCGGTTTATCCGCACGGTGAACGTGGGACGGGGCCAGCGGGGCCTCCAGGCGTTTCTGGACCAGTACCTGGATTCCATGTTCGTGTGCGGCAGGGCGGTGGGCGAGATCGTCCCCACCGCGGACGGCCGGGACATCGCCGCGGTGCTGTGCGGCGATGCGGGCCGCATTGAGATCCGGGAGGGGGACAGCCCGCTGGACTTCGCGCTGTGCGCCAGGGACAGCGGCGGAAGGGTGCGGGAGCTGCCGCGCCAGGAGCTGCTGCTCTTCACCCCCTACCAGCCCGAGACCGGGTCGCCCTACGGCGTGTCCATGCTGCGCTCCATGCCGTTTCTGGCGGAGATATTGGTGAAAATCTTCCAGGCCGTGGGCAAGAACTGGGAGCGCACGGGCAATGTGCGCTTCGCCGTGACGTGCGGGGGCGGGGACGCGGCCGCCGCCCAGGAGCGCTGCGCCCAGGTGGCCCGGGAGTGGAGCGCCGCCATGCAGGCGGGAAGGGACGGGGCCGTGCGCGACTTCGTGTGCGCCGGCGATGTGGGGATTCGGACCATCGGGGCGGACAACCAGATTTTGGACAGCGAGGTCCCCGTGCGGCAGATCCTGGAGCAGCTGGTGGCCAAGACGGGCATCCCCCCCTTCCTGCTGGGGCTGAGCTGGTCGTCCACCGAGCGGATGAGCTCCCAGCAGGCCGATATCCTCACCAGCGAGATCGCCGCCATCCGGCGGAGCCTGGAGCCAGTGGTGGAGCGCATCTGCGAGCTTTGGCTGCGGCTGAGGGGGTTCGACGACCGGGTAGATGTGGACTGGCTGGACGTGAATCTGCAGGACGAGGAGTCCGAGGCCAGGGCCGCCCTGTACCGGGCCCAGGCCAGGGCTGTGGAGGAGGAAAACAAACATGGAAATTTCTAAGGAAGCGGCGGTCAAGGCCATCGGCTCCCCGGAGCCGGAGGAGCTGGCCCTTATCAACGCCCTGGCCCGGCGGGAGCTGGAGGCCGGGGAGGTGTACACGTTCGCCCTGCGGCTGTGCGACAACGACATCGACCGGGATTTTGAGCGGTTCGACGACGGCACCCTGGACCAGCTGGCCCCCATGTTCGTGGGGGTGTCCGGCGTCTTTGACCACCAGTGGTCCGCCCGGGGCCAGACCGCCCGCATTTACCGCACCCAGGTGGTGGGCGGGGACGGGTCCCTCACCGCCGACGGACGGCCCTGCCGCTATCTCAAGGGATGGGCCTACATGATGCGCACCCAGGAGAACGCCGCCCTTATCGCTGAGATCGACGGCGGCATCAAGCGGGAGGTCAGCGTGGGCTGCGCCGTGGAGCGGGTGGTGTGCTCCATCTGCGGCCAGGAGCTGGACGCATGCCCCCATGAGAAGGGGGAGGAGTACGGCGGTCAGCTGTGCTGCGGGGTGCTCACCGGGGCCTCCGACGTTTACGAATGGTCCTTCGTGGCCGTCCCCGCCCAGAGAAAGGCCGGGGTCATCAAAAGCGCCGGACGGAGGCTGGAGGATGAGGCGCGGCTGGGCCGGAAGTACCTCAAGGCCCTGCGGGCCGAGATGGTGCGGCTGGCCGGCATCGCCGAGCCCCAGGCAGGCCACGCCCTGCTGGAAAAGGTGTCCGCCAGGCTGGACGAGGAGGAGCTGCTGGGGCTCATCAGGCTGTACCGGGGGAGAGCCAACGGCCTGGCCGCGCCCAGGGTGCAGCTCAGCTACGGGGAGGACGCTTTGCCGCAGGAGGTCGCGGACGGGGCCTTCCTCATCTAGGGGGCGGGCCATGACGGAACAGGTGATGGAGCTGGTACAGGCCCTGGGAGGCGCGGGACAGGATGAAGAATTGCTGAACACCCTGTGCGCCGCCGCCTGTCAGACCCTGGACCGGCGGCTCAGGGACGGGCTGACGCCGGAGGACTGCCGGGGGGCCTATCCCCTGGCCGCCGCCTGGCTGGTGATGGACTGGCTGCGGGACAGCCAGGGGATGGAGGGCATTACCGCCCTGTCGGCGGGGGATATCTCGGTGCGCCGGGAGGCCGGAGGCGGAGACGGCTCCAAGCTGGCGCGGAAGGCTATGGAGCTCATGAGCCCCTTTTGTAAGAATCAGGGATTTGCGTTTCGGGGGGTGGAAGGTTGATTCAGGCGTTTGAGTGGGTTATTCGGACCTGCGGGCAGGAGATGGTGTGCCGGAAAGAGGACGGCCAGGAGGCGGGCCGGGGCATGGCCATCGTCCAGCCCATGACCAAGGCGGACTGGCAGTACGCCGCCGGAGCCCTGGGCAGCTATTCCCAGGACCGTTTTCTGGGGCTGGCCGACCCGGCGCTGCCCCTGGACAAAATCGGGCCGGGGGGCTGGCTGGAGTGGGCAGGGCAGAGGTACGAGGTGATGACCCTGCGGCCCATCTGGGTGGGCGGTCAGGTCACCCACCTGTGGATGGCCCTGCGGCCCTGCGGGGAGAACACACCGTGACCGGGGCCCTGCGCACGTGGCGGGACGGGGTGGCGGACCAGCTGCGGAAAAACGGCCTCAACGCCGTCACCGCCATGGACTGCGCCCGGGCTCCCAGGTGGCGGGAGGCCGTGGCCGCCGTGAGCCTCAGCAAGGCGGTGTGCGCCCCCGGCGGGTTCCAGAACTATCTGGGCCTGCGGAAGGGGCCGGACGGAGTGGAGCAGGAGGTCTATGGCCAGGAAGTGGAGCTCACCCTGGCCCTGGACATCTTCGCCCCCAGGGACGGGGGCGGCGACGCCTGCCAGCAGGCCGCCGACGCCGTTTTGGAGGTGCTGGTCTGCCAGGGCGCGGCGGGGCTGACCGCCCTGGAGGTCCGGGCGGACAGGGTCCAATTTCTGGAGAAAGACGGGCTGTACCGCCAGGAGCTCCTTTGCAGGTGCGGGGCCTGGCTCACCGCCCAGGTGGACGGCGAGACCGGGTTCTTTACAGAGTTTGAAGTGAAAGGGAGAGTGACATGAGCGCGGTGACCAAGCATGAGAGACCGGGGGTCTATTCCTCTTACGACGCGTCCAGCCTCACCGCCGCCACGGCCGGAGGCGGCAATGTGGCGGTGGTGGCCAGGGTGGAGAAAACCGGGCTGGAACAATACTACCAGTGGACCAGTTTCAGCAGGGCGGCGGCCGACGTGGGCGACTGTCTCCTCAGCAGGATGGCCCAAGCGGCCATCCGCAACGGCGCGGGGGTGGTGTACGGAATCCCCGCCGGGGAGGACTATGACGAGGCCTTCGCCGTGATGGCGTCGCTGGAGGACGTGAACGTGGCGGTGTGCGACAGCACCACCCTGTCCGTCCAGCAGGCGCTGAAAACATCGGTGCACGAGTGCGCCGCCGCCCGGCGGGAGCGCATCGCCGTGGTGGGCGGCGCGGCCGGGGAGAGTGTGGCCCAGCTCATCCAGCGGGCGGCGGGGCTCAGCAGCGAACGGATGGTGCTTGCGGCCCCCGGCGCGGGAGACGGTTCCGGCGGGGCCCTGTGCGCCGCAGCCGTGGCTGGGGCCATCGCCGGTGGGTCCGACCCCGCCCTGCCCCTGGGCGGTGCGCAGCTCTACGGGCTGGAGGGGCTGGAGGCCAATTACGACGACGGAGACATCGACCTGCTGGTCCAGGGCGGCGTCACCCCGCTGGAGACCCTGGCCGGGGCCTGCTACGTGGTGCGGGGCGTCACCACCCGCACCAAGACCGGCGGCGCGGTGGACCCCACCTGGCGGGAGCTCACCACCATCCTGGTGGTGGACGAGGTGATCCCCGGCATCCGAAACGCCCTGCGGGCCAAGTTCAACCGCTCCAAAAACACCGTTCAGAACCGGGGCGCTATTCGGTCCCTGGTGGTGATGGAGCTGGAAAAACGGGTCAGCCGGGAGATCATCGACGGCTACGAGGACGTGACCGTGTCTGCCCTGGACAGCGACCCCACCGTGTGTTTGGTGGAGTTCGCCTTTACCGTGGCCCACGGGCTCAACCAGGTGTGGCTGTCCGCACATATCACGGTATAAGTTCTTTTTCTTGTAAGAAAAAGAACCAAAAAGAACTTTTGGACCGCTGACTTACCGGGAGGATAACCACAATTTCTGTCCGGCAACGGGATGCGGATGGAAATGAACAGAGCTTAGGAGGGATTTTTTGAATACAACCATCAACGCGGGGCTGCGGGCGGCGGGATTCCCCACCAGCTCCGATATCTGGCTGGAACTGGACGGGCAGAAGGTGGCCGTGGTGCAGAGCTACAACTGTAAGGCCACCCGCAGCTCTTACTCCGTGGAGGCCTTCGGCGAGGAGGAGCCCGTGGCCACTGTCCAGGGACCCCAGAGCTACGTCATCCAGCTCACCAGGCTGTACGCCACCGACCAGGCCATCGCCGACGGGCTGGACTTTTACAAAATGCGGGATTTCTCCCTGGTCATCTGCAAGCCCGACCGCAAGGTCATCTACTCCAGCTGCCAGTGGAGCGACATCCAGGAGGACGCCCAGCTGGGCAAAATGGTGGTGGAAAAGCTCACCCTGGTGGCCGGACGCCGGATGGAGATGACGGCCTGAATGGAGCGGGGATTTTGGACCGGCCCGGACCGGGTGAAGATAAAAGAAGGGGAGCTGCGGCTGCTGTCCGCCTGGGAGGCGCTGGAGGCCCGGCGGGAGGGGGACGCCCTGGCCCTGGATGGCCGGGAGCGGGCCCTATGCCGCAACGCCTGCCTCCTGGCCCGGGCCCTGGAGCGGAAGGGCAGGCCCGTCTTTGAGGATGGACAGGCCGTTTTGAACGCCCTGCGGGTGGAGGACGTGGCCCGGCTGTCCGCCGCCTGGGCCGCCTTTAACCGGGAGCGCAACCCCTCCGCCCTGGAGGGGGAAGAGGAGATCTCCCGGCGAAAAAAAGCCTGGAGCACGCGCCTTATGAGCGCCTTCAATGGCGCGTGCTCCGCCTGTTCGGCGCTCTGCCCACCGAGGAGCGGGCGAAAAGCATGACCGACCGGGATTACCTCTGGTGCGCCCTGAACCTGGCCCTGGACCAGGAGGAGGAGCTGGAACGACTGTGCCCCGAGTGCCGTCGGCGGGCGCTGGAGGAGCCCTGCCCCGCCTGCGGCGCGCCCAGGGAGAGCTGGGCCGTCAACAGCGGATTTGACTGGGCCAGATACCGGGCGCTGAAGGGAGGCGGGGACGCTGGTTGACTATTTGGAGAATTTGCTGGAGCTGGCCCAGGACGACGAGGACGGGGAGGAGCTCAGGGACGCGCTGGAGCTGAGGACGGCGGCTCCCGTCCCTTCCCCGCCTCCGCCGGAGATGGAGACGCAGGCCGGACCGCAGGGGGAGGAGAGGGCGGGGGAACAGGCCCGGCAACAGGCGGGAGACCTGCCGCCAGCGCCGAAAACAGCGGCGGAGGCGGCGAGATCCGCCGCCCTGCCGGAGGACCCAGCGGAAATCTCCCCTGGGGGCCGTCGGGCCGGCGGCCCCATGTCTGAGACGGCCCCGGTGGAACCTGTCCCGGCCAGATTTTTGGGGGATGGGCTGGGAAAAATCGTGACGGGGCCCCACGGGGCCCCGCTGCTGAGAAGGCCGGGGGCCGGAGACATGGAGCTGACGGCTCTGAAGGCCCCAAAAGCCCAGGACGGCACGGAGGAAGGCGGTAAAACGCAAAGTCCGCCAGCGTCCCAAGGAGGGCTGGAAGGGCTGTACCGTCAGGCCGTTCAGGCCGCGCGGCCCGCAGCACAGGCCCTTGCCGTCCCCCAGCGGGATCAGACCGTCCGGCCGGAGGAGCCGGAGGTGCCCCGGCAGCTCACTGTGGACGAGCTGGACCGGGCCGTCCGCCGGGACAGCCGGAGATATGACGGCGGGCTGGAGATTTTTTGAGGAGGGGAACGATATGTCTATCCTTTCGCCCATGCGGTTCAAGGGCTTTGTGTGGCCCCACAACCCCAGGGTGTATACCATCTCCTTCCAGCGGAAGCTGGCGGTGCACAAAATCCCCTTCGGCCTGCACTACTTGCAGAGCCTGGGGCAGACCCGGCGGGTGCTCCGGGGAGAGGGGGAGTTCGTGGGCCCCCAGGCTTACGATACCTTTAAGCAGCTGGCCAACGTGTTTTATGAGGAGACGCCGGGGATGCTGGTCCATCCAGTCTGGATGACCACCACCGCCTGGTTCGCCGCCCTGGAGCTGCGCCAGGCCCCCCGGCGGGACTATGTGGCCTACTCCTTTGAGTTTTGGGAGGTGGAATGGGGCGCGGGCCAGCCTGCCCTGTCCACCCGGCCCCTGGAGCAGCCCGGCGCAGGCGGCGAAACGCCCCCAGCGAAGGAGGAACAGGCCCTGTACCACACCGTGGTCCGGGGGGACACCCTGTGGGAGCTGGCAAGGCAGTATGGGGTGGCGCTGAACCAAATCGTGGAGCTCAATCCCTCCATCCGCAACCCCAACCTGATCTATCCGGGCCAGAAGGTGAGGCTTAAATGATGCGGTGCTGGGTCAGGCTGGGGGGCGGCGGCGAGCTGGAGCTGCCCACCGCAGTCAGCTGGAAATTCTGTTACGGCACCGATACCCCCTGCGACAGCTTCTTCCTGCGGTGCCTGTGGGAGCGGGGACAGGAAAAAACCCTGTCCGCCGCCTGCCGGTTCTTCGCGGAATGGGAGGGAGAGCGGGTGTTCACCGGGGTGGTGGACGAGTACGCCGTCCTGTGCGGAAAGGACGGGCTCTATTTGGAGCTGTCCGGCCGGGGAATGGCCGCCCTGCTGCTGGATAACGAGGTTCTGCCCGCCGAGTACCAGCGGGCCACCCGAGCGGACATCGTGGCCCGCCATGTGTCTCCCTACGGTGTGGAGGCGGTGGGCGGCGAGGGGCTGCCCGCTGTGGCCGGGTTTTCCGTGGCCAGCGGGGAAAGCGAGTGGAGCGTGGTGCGTCGGTTCGCCTGCTACTACGGCGGGGTGGTGCCCCGGTTCGACCGGATGGGCCGGCTGGTGCTGGACCCGCCCAGAGACGGCCGGGAGGTGCTGGTGGGGGACGCGGACCCGGTGACCGGCTGGGAGTACCGGGAGGAGCGCCACGGGGTGCTGAGCCAGGTGGCGGTGCGGCGGAGGACCGCACGGGGGACCCAGTGGGCGTCCAACCCCGGGTTTTTGGCCCAGGGGGGCTGTGCCCGGCGGATCGTCACCGTCCCCAACACCACCGGCTCCGCCGCCATGCGCTACACCGCGGACTACCAGCTCCGGGCCGCCCGTCGGGAGCGGGTGCGGATGCGCCTTACCGTGGCCGGGGGCTTTCTGGCCTGGCCGGGGGACCTGGTGTCGGTGGGGCTGAAGGGCTGCGGAGCCAACGGGCGCTACCGGGCCGCCCAGACCGAGGTAGCCTGCGGGACCGGGGGGCTGACCACCACCCTGGTGCTGGGCGAAGTGGACGCGATGATTTAGGGGGAGGTTTTGATTATGTGGCTGAGCGGACAGCACAAACGGCCCGCCGACCAGGGCGAGGGCCAGGTGGGCGTCATCACCATGAGCGGCAAAGAGACCGCCGCCCTGCTGGACTGCGAGCGGCGGGGACTGCAAATCTACAGCCCCGGAGGCTACACCTGGACCCCCAAGGTGGACAGCAGGGTGCTGGTCATCCAGGGCCGGGGAGAGATTCCCTGCGTGGCGGGGGCGCTCCAGGGAAGCCAGGTCCCCGACCAGGTGGGCGTCAAAGCCAAAGAGCTGAGCCTGGAGGGGGAGGCTGTGACGGTCAAATCCCCGGGAGATGTGACCGCCGAGGGGGAAAATATCCGCCTGATGGGACAGGTGTATGTGAAAGAGGAGAAATTGGAAGAGCTGATCGCCAGGATCGTCATGATGATTTTGGGCGGTTTGGGGTAGAGGAGGATGGGATGAGCCTGCTGTTGAGAAACAGAGATTACGCGCGGGATGGGAACGGCGGCGTGACGGTGGTATCAGGGGGCGAAGCCCTGCTGAACGAGGCGCTGTTCCGCCTCACCGCCCGGCGGGGCAGCTTTCCCTTTCTGCCCCGGCTGGGCAGCCGGATGGGGGAGCTGCGGCGGGAAAAGCCCTCCGACTGGGACGCCCTGGCCCGTCAATTCGCCGTGGAGGCGCTGGACGGCCTGGAGGACGTGACCGTCATCGGAGTCCGCGTCCGCCGGGACCAGGACGCCCTGCTGGTCATGACGGACCTGCTGTGGCAGGGCGAGGCGCTGACGGTCCAATGGGAGGAGTGAGCGTTTGATTACTTTAGAGGAAATCTACCAGGGGCTGGCTTTGGAATTCCAGGCCCAGACCGGCCAGTCCGCCGGGGGAAGCAGCGAGCTGGCCGTGCGGTTTTACGCCGTGGCCGCCCAGATCTTCAGCCTGTACGTCCAGGCCGAGTGGACCCGGCGGCAGTGCTTCCCCCAGACCGCCCAGGGGGAGGACCTGGACAAGCACGCCAAGCTGCGGGGGCTGACCCGGAGAAAAGCGGTGCAGGCCCAGGGCACGGTGCGGTTCTATGTGGACGCGGCCAGGGAGACAGACACGGAGGTCCCCAAGGACACCGTGTGCATGACCGCCGCCGGGGTGCGCTTCCTCACCACCGCCGCCGGGGTTATCCCGGCGGGACAGGCGTACTGCGAGGCGCCCGTCATCGCGGCGGAGGCCGGGGCGGCGGGCAATGTGGGCCAGGGCGCCATCGTATACATGGCCCTCCCTCCGCTGGGGGTGGCGGCCTGCGCCAATCCGGAGGCCATTTCCAACGGCCAGGACCAGGAGGGGGACGAGGCGCTGCGCCAGCGGGTGCTGGCCACCTTCCAGCGGCTGGCCAACGGGGCCAACAACGCCTTCTATCGTCAGTCCGCCATGTCCTTCGACGGGGTGGCGGCGGTGACGGTGCTCCCCCGGAACCGGGGGGTGGGCACGGTGGATGTGGTTCCCGCCGCCCAGGGAGGCGTGCCCAGCCAGGCGCTGCTGAACGCCCTCCAGGACCATTTCGACCGGGTGCGGGAAATCGCCTGCGACGTGAAGGTGCTGGCCCCCGCCACATCGGTGGTCAATGTGTCCGTCAAACTGTGGGCCCGGGAGGACAGGAGCTTTGAGACGGTGGCGGAGGCGGTGCGGGACAGGCTGGAGGGCTGGTTCAACGGGGAGCGGCTGGGACAGCCCCTGCCCCGGGCTCAGCTCATTTCGCTGATTTACGCCGTGGACGGGGTGGCCAACTGCCAGCTGGCCACCCCCGAGGCCGACCTGCCCCTCAGCAGCGTCACCCTGCCGCTGCTGGGAACGCTGACCATTCAAAACGGCGCCGGTGAGAATACTCAGAGCGGCGGTGGCGACGGATGACACTGAATTTTGAGGACCATCTGGTCTCCCTCCTGCGTCCTCTGGGGGTGTACGATCTGCGCCCAGGCGCCATCAACAGAGGCGAGCTGGCCGCCTATGGCGGCCAGCTGGACGGGGCTATGGAGGAGCTGGACCACACCGCCCGGGAGATGAATCTGACCACCGCCTGCGATTTCGGCCTGGAGCGGGTGGAGGCCCTGCTGCCCTACCGGCCGGTGTGCACCACCACAAGGCAGCGCAGAGAGGCCCTGGCCGCCTTGCTGCGCATCAGCGGCGACAGCTTTACCCCCGAGGCCATCAACGACACCCTGCGGGGGTGCGGGCTCAACGCCCAGGCGGAGGAGACCGGCCGGCCGGGATACGTGAAGGTCTATTTTCCCAACGTGGCCGGTATTCCCGAGGGCTTCGGCCAGCTTCGGGTCATCATCGAGGAGATTCTCCCCAGCCATCTGGATATCACTTATGTGTTCTGGTACAACACCTGGGCCATGGTGGCCCGCCGCCACCCCGCCTTTGGCGACGCGGCGGACACCGGAATGAGCTGGTACGGATTGGCCGTCGAAAACGACGGGCAGCTGGACGACATCGAGTGAGGGGCCTTTCCAGTTGGGCCGTGTGCGGTCAGGCCCCTTCAGCGGCGAATGAATAGAAAAAGCCCTGGAATCACGGGATTCCAGGGCTTTTATCGCTTGGTATTGTAGATTCAGAGTCTTGTGGAGATCGAAATTTCCACAGGGCAGTTTCCGCGCTTACGTACTTTTCGGTCAAGGCCCGCTTGTTCTTGCGGTATATACTCATGTGTGCCGGAATATGGCTGTTGTAATGTTCTAAAATTGCGTTGAAGAGGGGGCGGCCCATAGGCCGCCCCCTCTTCGTGCATTGAGACGCTGCTGTTACGTTAGTCTCAAGCTATTTTTGATTTAGCACTGTGTGCAGTCTGTGTATCAGAGCGGAAAACTCGCAGCGGCTTGTGATACCCAGTGGATCCATATACATATCGCCAACACCCAGGAAGATACCATAATGGTACAGGACCTGGAATGAATTATACTCGTCCTGGCTCATCAAATCGGCATCTGAAAACACCGCTGGAGGAGTGGGAACACTGGTGTCAAAGCCTCTGCTTCGCAGATACTTTACGAGCATGATAGCCATATTTCCACGAGAGATGGCGCCTGTTTCTAAAAACACGGTATAATCCGGCAGCAATCCCGTCTGGGTCGCCCAAACCGCGGCGTTGGAATACCATTGGCCCGGCGTAATGTAGCCATATTGCTCATTGCTGTACCGGCTCAGGTCAACATTTCCCATGCGGGCCAGCACTGTGACTATAGTGCCCTGGCCAATCGCGCTATGCGGTTCAAACGCCGTTTCGGATACGCCGATCATGAAACCATTCTGATAGGCCCAGGCCACGTCGCTGTAAAACCAGGAATTATCCGGTACATCTGTAAAGGGGGTGGCAGGAGCTATGGGTGTCTGCCCGCTGGTGCTGCCGCTGTTGGCGCCGCCGGTATTGCCGCCGCCAGTGCTGCCACTGCCGGTATTGAAGACTCTCGTGCTGCCGCAGCATAAAACAAAGAACGAGTAGCCGCCCCGAGGCAAAACCCATAC
>ERZ779626.205-NODE-205-length-40159-cov-7.118118_pt1 | contig 40159 bp, 42 predicted proteins | sample MGYA00514209_ERZ779626 | MGnify/ENA primary metagenome ERZ779626 (study PRJEB29562, sample SAMEA4376713) | mouse gut metagenome | isolation source: Cecum | study: EMG produced TPA metagenomics assembly of the A DSS colitis mouse model was used to assess the...
TCAGGAGAGCGGTCTCTACCTCTCTGAGGGAGAGGAATACGGCGCCTGCGTAAAACGGTTCATCCGGATGAATCCCGCTTGTCCCAGACAGAGGCTGTTGGAGGGGCTGGAGCGTCTGGAGCGGAGCGTGAGGAAGTATTGCAGCGCGGGGAAGGCATAACCCTGAAAGCATGTGGACAGATTGGCACAGAGAAAGACGGGGTAGAGACTAATGGGTCCCGAACATCCAACAAAAGTTGGGCCATAGGAGCGAACAGAAGTCTTGTGCTGTGACAGGGGTGGACCCGCAAGAGTTTTGACAAGAGTTTTTGGTATCAAAAAGATGAGGGAGAAATGGAGGAGCTAGTGAGATGAAATGTGTGGTGTGCGGAGAGGAATTGGCTGAGAATGCGCTGCTGTGTCCCCGGTGCGGAAGTGTCGTAAGGAGGGAAGACGTTGTTCGGCAGCAGGCGGCCAGCAGGCAGCTGACGAAGAAGGAGTTCTTTGAACTGCCCGGAATGAAGACGTATAGGAATAATATCAGAAGCTGTGGGGTGGTATTGTATCTGTGTGCCGCAATGACGGTTCTCATGGCGCTTTTTGAGTGGGGGGAGACCAGCGCTATGGCAAACGGACTGACGAGGCAGATTATAACCAGCGTTCCGCCGTCGCTTATGAGCGGCATTGTTACCACAATACTCAGTTTTCTGATACGGTTCGACCGGATCATTGCGGCGGCGCTTCTGGTGGGGCTGGGCATATGGATTCAGCTGGGGAAGAGCAGAGTAGCCGCTCTGCTTACCTTGATTTACGGGTCTTACAGCATGATCATCGGGAGTCTGGAGTTCGGCCGGCTGCAGGGATGGTGGGTACCGGTGATAGGAGGCTTTGGGGTTTTCTACACATTCAAGCTCCATGGGCTATGGGGAAAATACCGCAGAAGCGGCACATTGCCGCCGGGAGCCCTTGAGGGGAAATAACCGCATAGAACGCCGCGGCGTAAGTTTGGCCGGAGCATCGTCCCGTTTTTGTGAACGGGGCCGATGCTCCGGCTTTTTTTGAGCTGCAATTCTGGTATGAGAAGAACCAAGGGAAGGAAGCGGCGCTATAAGATTCTCTCCAGTTCCTTCAGGTATTGATACCGTTCCAGCGCCTGTTCCTTGGCCTGCCGGAACAGCTCTTGCGCGTGTTCCGGATGGCGGCGTTTCAGTACATCGTAGCGGATTTCACCGTCAAGAAATTCTTCGTAGTCCAGAGAGGGCTCGCCGCTGTCCAGTATAAAAGGAGCTTTTCCCTGCTCTTTCAGGGCGGGATTGAAGCGGAATAGGTGATAATATCCCGCATCCACGGCTTTTTTTGCCTCATGGGGGGTGGAACCCAGCCCTGCCCGGAGGCCATGGGCAATGCAGGTGGCGTAAGCGATGACGAGGGAGGGACCCGGATAGGCCGCGGCCTCGGTAAAGGCCTTGACCGTCTGATTCATGTCGGCGCCCATGGCGATCTGGGCCACGTAGACGTTTCCGTAGGTCATGGCCATGGCGGCAAGATCTTTTTTGCGTGTTTTTTTGCCTTTTACGGCAAATTTTGCGGTGGAACCGGTGGGTGTGGCCTTGGAGGCCTGACCGCCGGTGTTGGAATAGACCTCCGTGTCCAGAACCAGAATGTTGATGTTTCTGCCGCTGGCCAAAACATGATCCAGACCGGAAAAGCCGATGTCGTAAGCCCATCCGTCGCCTCCGATGACCCATTGGACGGCGGAGGGGGAGACATTCTCCGAGGAAGGGGTATCTGCGCCCTCCCGGCTGTGTGTCGGGGGAAACGGATCCGTGCCGTCTTGGGCTATATTGGCCCCGTTGCCGCGCAGGGCCGCGGCCTCCTGAGCCATCAGCATACCGAAGCCGAACTCTGCGGCATCCTCGAACAGAGAGTTGGACCATGCGGGGCCCCGGCCGTCAGCGTCAAGAGCATAGGCGCAGGAGGGGGCGGAATTGCCCCAGATAGAGCTGCAGCCCGTGGCGTTTGCGATATACATGCGGGGGCCGAACAGCTGGGTCAGCAGCTTTACATAGGCGGTTTCTCCGCAGCCTGCGCAGGCGCCGGAAAATTCCATCAAAGGACGCAGGAACTGACTTCCTTTGGGGGTGTTCGGAGGGAACTGCTTGGCGGCCTCCTTGCAGGGCAGCAGAGGCTTGCAGTAATCAAAAACATTCTGGCATTTGTCAAAGGCGGTATTGCCGAAGGGGGAGGGCGTCTTTGCGGATAGCCCGGCGCTGTCCTGCGGGTCGGGGACAGTGAGCTCGCTGACGGGGGTCATTTCCAGCGCCTTCTTCCCCTGCTTTCCGGGGCAGACGGCGGCGCAGGTGCCGCAGCCGGTGCAGTCCGAGGGGGACAGCGTAATTGCGAACAAGCGGTCGTCCACTCCGAACATGGGAATGGTTTTCAGCCCCTCCGGGGCATTTGCAAGGACTTCCTCAGCCAAGACGGCCGGCCGTATCACCCCATGGGGACAGAAGAAGGAGCAGCGGGCGCACTGGATACAGTTTTCGGGCTTCCACACGGGAATTTCCGTAGCCACGGCTCTTCTTTCGTGGGCCGTGCTTCCCGGCGGCGTGTATCCGTCCGCATAGGGGAGAAACGCTGAAACGGGCAGTTCGTCGCCTCTCTGGTCGGTGACGGGCTGCTGGATTTTTTTTACGAATTCCATCATTTCAAGACGGTCCCAAAGAGGGGCGTTGTCCAATGGATCCTGAGAATGGGACGGGACATGAGAGGCTGTGTGTACGCAGGCACTGCTGTGGGTATTTTCCCCCATGCAGGAGGTGCAGGAATGGTGTTCCCGCTTATTTTGCCCTGCCTCACAGGGAATGTCCTGCCAGTCTTGGGGCACGGCAATTTCCGTCACCTCCTCGAAGCCCCGGTGGATGGCCTCCCTATTCATCTCCAGAATCTTGCCGCCGCTCTTTCCATAACTCTTTTCCGCAGCCTGATTCATCCATAGCTTTGCATCCTCCGGGGGCAGCAGCTTTGACACGGCAAAGAAGGCGGCCTGCAGAATGGTGCTGATCTTGCCGTTGAGGCCGATTTCCTTGCCGATTTTCAGGGCGTCTATCACATAGAAACGAATGTGCTGCTTGGCGAGAAAGGCCTTTACGGCATCGGGAAGATAGCCTTCCAGCTCCTGCGCTCCATAGCCGCAATTCAAGAGGAAGATGCCGTTTTCTTTAAGCTCCTGCACCATGTTGTATTTGTGGAGGTACACCGGATTATGGCATGCCACGAAGTCGGCCTCATGTATCAGGTAGGTGCTGCGTATGGGGCTTTTTCCAAAGCGAAGATGGGAGACGGTCAGGCCTCTCGACTTCTTGGAATCATATTCAAAATATCCCTGAGCAGTCATGTCGGTGTGGCTGCCGATGATCTTGATGGCATTCTTGGTGGCGCTGACAGTACCGTCTCCTCCCAGACCCCAGAATTTGCAGGAAACAATGTCCGCCGCCGCAGTTTTGCGGATGGGGGGCGTATCCAAGGACAGACAAGTCACGTCGTCCCGGATGCCCAGAGTAAAGAAGGGCTTGGCATGGTTTGCATAAACCGCCGCAATCTGGGCGGGAGTGGTATCCTTGGAGCTTAGGCCGTAGCGGCCGGAGAATAGATAAATGGATCCATGGGAAACCATGCCGTCCTGAACGGCTACGGATAGAGCGGGAATTCCGCACTGGGCCAGCGCTGCCGCCACATCCAGATATAAGGGCTCGCCGGGAGCGCCCGGCTCCTTTGTCCGATCCAGCACGGTGATCTGCCTGAGGGTTCCGGGCAGCTTCTGAACCAGATGGACACTGCTGAAGGGGCGGTAGAGATGGACGTTTACAAGGCCGTATTTTTTGTCAGGCACACTGTCCAGATATTCCTTTATACATTCGCATACGCTTCCCATGGCTATGATCACATGTTCTGCATCAGGAGCGCCGTAATAGTCAAAGAGCCCGTAGGAGGTTCCCAGCTTTTTATTGATCTTTGCCAGCTGCTTTTCCACTATTGCAGGCAGGGCCTGATAATATGGGTTGGAGGCCTCTCTGGCTTGGAAAAAGATGTCCGGATTCTGGGCGGAGCCGTAGACCCTTCCGTGGCTGGGATGCAGGCTGCGCTCCCGGAAGCTTTCCACCGCCGCCATATCCAGCATGGCTTTTAAGCTTTCGTAGTCCCAGACTTTTATTTTGTGCAGCTCGTGGGAGGTGCGGAAACCGTCAAAGAAGTTGACAAAGGGGACTCTGCCTTCAATAGCGGAGAGATGGGCCGCGGGGGACAGATCCATGACCTCCTGAACGCTGGACTGGCAAAAAATGGCAGCGCCGGTCTGCCTGCAGGCGTAGACATCGGAATGGTCTCCGAAGATGGAAAGGGCGTGAGTGGCGATGGATCTGGCAGCCACGTGGATGACGCCGGGCAGCAGTTCTCCGGCCATGCGGTAGAGATTGGGCAGCATGAGGAGCAGTCCCTGAGAGGCCGTGAAGGTGACGGCCAGAGAGCCTGCCAGCAGCGCTCCGTGAACCGCGGCTGCCGCACCGGCCTCAGACTGCAGCTGGGAGACTATAAGAGGGCTGCCTAAGATGTTTTTCAGTCCGTTTTCTGCCCATTCGTGACAGAGCTCGGCCATGGGGGAGGAAGGGGTGATGGGATAGATGGCGGCGGCTTCGCTGTAGGCGTAGGCTACATGGGCAGCCGCCTGACAGCCGTCCATGGTCTGGGCAGGGCGGGAATCCTGCAGGGAGGGCTGAGAGTCTGTTGCCTGAGTGGTTTTGGTATCCGTAAAATTCATAAAGACCTCCTGAAGTGGAAGTTTGAAAAAAGTTCCTTTCAAACATGAATGTAATATGGCTGCCCCGGATTTCAAGAATCCGGTGAATTTGCGCGTCATGAGCCATATTCATTTTCTCCAGAAGGTCTTTGCATTATGCGGTCTATCTTAAAAATCCGTTTACGATCTGGGCCTCCGCCTCCGCTTCGGTGAGGCCTAAGGTCATAAGTTTTGTGATCTGCTCCCCGGCGATCTTGCCGATGGCGGCCTCATGGATCAGCTCGGCATCCAGATCGTCGGCGGTTATTTCCGGAATTGCGCTGATCTTCGCACGGTCCATGATAATGCCGTCGCACTCCGAATGGCCCTTGCAGCGGTTGTTGCCGTTGATCTTGGAGAGAAAGAGCTGGGTGGAATCGTCTCTGGCCACGGAGCGGGAGATGATGTTGGCGCTGGAATCCTGCCCGTCCAGATCCACCTGAAAGGAGGTCTGGGCAGTCTGGGTTCCATGCGTCATGAGCTTTTCGGTGACTATGATCTTGGCGCCGTCCGCCAGCTTTGCCTTGGTGAGCCTCTTGGTGGAATCCACGCCCTTGATCTGTACCGTCTCCATCTCCATGAAGCTGTTTTCGCCTACCTCTACCACGGTCTCGGGGTTCATGATCCGGCTGCCCCGGCCATCCCCGCTGCCGTAATGCTTTTCCACGTATTTCACATGGGAGTTTCTGCCTATGAAAAAGGAATGCACGCCATCGTGTCGGCTGTCGTCGTCACCGCTGTTGTGGATGCCGCAGCCAGCCACGATGGTCACGTCGCAGTCATCCCCTACATAGAAGTCATTGTAGACCATCTCCGTCAGGCCGCTTTGGCTTAGAACCACGGGGATATGCACGCTTTCCTTCTTGGTGCCGGGTTTGATGACAATGTCGATGCCCTGCTTGTCGGTCTTGGTTACAATGTCGATGTGGGCGGTGGTGGAGCGGTCCACGCTCTGTCCGTTGGCACGGATATTATAAGCTCCGGCGGGCATCTCATGGAGTCCCGCCACCTGCTCCAGCAGGTTTTTCTGTATTTGATCCATCATATTAACCTCGATTCATGAAATAATGTCAAAACGGAAGGACATCAGCAAATGTATCGTCTTCCGGTTCCATATGCGCCGGAGCGCACGAAACATGGCGCAGCATGTCTCCTTTCCGGAGCGCACAAAATTGAGCAGAGTCTGTCTTCTTTCCGCGGCGGCAGCTTCTGCGCGTCCGGAAGGAGAGAAGCCTACTGATAGAATTTGCACCCTTCGGTGCCCTTGAGCAGCTCCGGCAGAATTTCCTCCCGGCGGCCTCTGGCCTGCAGGGTGCCGTCCTTCAAAACTATAATTTCGTCTGCAATATTCAGAATGCGCTCCTGATGGGAGATGATGATCAGGGAATTTTCGCTTTCCTTATGCATTTCCTCAAAAACTTGTATTAAATTGTTGAAGCTCCAGAGGTCGATGCCCGCCTCAGGCTCGTCAAAGACGGAAAGGGGGGTGTTGCGGGCGATGATGGTGGCGATTTCGATCCGCTTCAACTCACCGCCGGACAAGCTGCCGTCCACGTCCCGGTTGATATAGTCTCTGGCGCACAGTCCCACCTTGGAAAGATAATCGCAGGCTCCGGCCAGCTTGACTTTGTTGCCCGCCGCAAGGGTGATCAGGTCCTTGACCTTGATGCCCTTGAAGCGCACCGGCTGCTGGAAGGCGAAGCTGATGCCCAGATTTGCCCTCTCCGAGATGTTCATTTCCGTGATATCCGTGCCGTTGTAGAGTATCCTGCCGGAGGTTGGCCGTTCGATTCCCATGATCAGCTTCGCCAGAGTGGATTTACCTCCTCCGTTGGGGCCGGTAATGGCGATGAAGGCGTGGTCTCCAAAGGTCAGGTTAATGTCTTTGATGATCTCTTTGTGCTTTTCGGCATCGCCGGATACCTCAAAGCAGAGATTCTGCAGTTCAAGCATATGCATCCTCCTATGTATCATGATAGTGGAATACGGGTATGCGGTTCACGCTCTCTGAACCGTTACCTTAGTAGTATAGCACAGAAATTCAAAAAACTATACTTTTTTTTGAAGGCCGCAGGGAAAAGGGCAAAAATAGTTGCAGCGCAAAAATCCAAAAAATCCCTTGACTTTTTATCCGAATAAGGGTATTATATATATTGTTGCAGGAAAAAGTGCAGCAAATGTGCGTTTAGCTCAGCTGGATAGAGCGTTTGGCTACGGACCAAAAGGTCGGGGGTTCGAATCCTCTAACGCACGTATCGCATAGGCGGAGCGGAAGGAACTGGGGAGACCCGGTTCCTTTTGTCATTGTGCCATGGTTCATTTGTACTTTGCAGGGGCATGATATAATAGGTAGAGAATTTATGTCCCTGACGAAGGGGAACACGGAAATGAGTTTAGCATATGTTTAGCGGAAGTTTATGAAGAAATGATTGATTTTAAAGAAGAAAGAAAGTATAATGTGCAGGTAGATTGCTGATTGCAGGCGTATTTTTGAAATCCGAAGCAGAATGACAACGGGCAGTGGTCTGGGCGGTGAAGGTGACATGGAACAGAAAGAAGAGAGCCGGCGTTTTTGCAGGAGATGCCTGACCCGGGATATGGCGGATCAAAAGGAGTATTTTCGCACGCTTCGGGAGTATATAGAGAATCTGGACGCAGACATAAAGGCCCCGGAGGGGCTTTACGAGGAGCGGCTGGGGGTCTGCAAAGAATGCGACCTGCTTCTGGACGGGATGTGCCGCAGCTGCGGCTGCTATGTGGAGCTGCGGGCGGCGATTGAAAAAAACGCTTGTCCGTGGAAGAAGTGGTAGTGCGCCTGACTGGGGGACAATGCCGTCAGGCTGGAGAGTGCAGAGGAATCGCTATGACAAAATATCAATTTTTGGACACGCTGCGGACGGCGCTGAACGGCAAGGTGGCGCAGGAGCTGCTTGCGGAAAACATGCGCTATTATGAGGATTACATCAATACGGAGATCCGCAAGGGAAAGAGCGAGGAGGAAGTGCTGAGCGCCTTGGGGGATCCTAGGCTGATCGCCAGAACCATCGTGGAGACAAAGGGCGGCAGCGGGACGTATTTCGAGCAGTCTTTCGGAGGCGGCAGGAGTCGAAGCGGCGGGGAGAGCGTCAGGTCAGGCGGAGGGTACGGCGAAAACCGTCCAAGTCTTTTCTTCCGATTGCCCCTATGGGTGTGGATAGTGATCTTGCTTGTGGTGGTTGTGCTGGTACTCAGCGTGATTTTTTCCGTCATTGCAGCGGTTCTTCCGGTGCTGCTGCCAATACTGCTGGTGGTGTTTTTGGTGAAGCTGTTTCGGGACGGAACCTAAATCGCAATAAAATTTGAAAAAAGAAGCATATTTTTTTCCCTTTCATCCAATACTACTGCTGTAACCGATAACCAACATGAGAGCCGCCTATGGGCGGCAGGATGTGAGGAAAGAAATGGACAACAATAAGTACAACAACAGCACCAACAATTCCGAGAACTGCAAGAACAGCCAGAACGAGCAGAACCAGAACAGCCAGAACAAGAACAACCAGAACCAGAAGAACCAGAACAGCCAGAACCAGAGCAAGAACCAGAACAATCAGAACAACAATTTCTAAGAGGCTTCTGGCGGTAGGGACACTGCTCCAGTGTCCCTATTTACATATTTGAGAAAGAGCCGCGCATGCGGGCGTGAGGTGGAGAATGCGGAGATTTGAATTGATTGCCCCCTGCCATTTCGGGCTGGAGGCACTGTTGAAAAGGGAGATAGACGATCTGGGGTATGACATTACCGAGGTGGCGGACGGCAGGGTGACTTTCTTGGGGGACGAGGAAGCGCTTTGCAGGGCAAATATTTTTCTTCGCACCGCAGAGAGGATTCTGATAAAGATAGGCAGCTTCCATGCGGAGACCTTTGAAGAGCTTTTTCAGGGAACAAAGGCCCTTCCCTGGGAAGAGTACATACCGGCTGACGGAAGATTCTGGGTAGCCAAGGCCGCCAGCGTCAAATCTCAGCTGTTCAGCCCCTCGGATATTCAGTCCATCATGAAAAAGGCCATGGTGGAATGCTTGAAGGAAGTGTACCATGTGGAATGGTTTCCGGAGGACGGGGACAGCTTTCCGGTGCGGGCGTTTTTGATGAAGGACGAGGTGACGGTGGGGCTTGACACCACCGGGGATTCGCTGCATAAAAGAGGATACCGGAAATTGACGGCCAAGGCTCCCATAGCGGAAAATCTGGCGGCGGCGCTGATCATGCTGACGCCGTGGAACGGCAGCCGCATATTGGTGGATCCCTTCTGCGGCAGCGGCACCATACCCATAGAGGCGGCCATGATGGCGGCGAATATGGCTCCGGGGATGCATAGGCATTTCACGGCGGAAGGCTGGGGACATATTGTGGGGGAAGAAGTATGGCGGGACGCCTTTGAGGAGGCGGAGGATCTGGTGGACATGGACGTGGAGCCGGACATTCAGGGCTATGATATAGACGATGACATGGTAAATATTGCCAGAGCCAATGCAAGGCTGGCAGGGGTGGAGAAGCTGATCCATTTCCAGAGGAGGGACGTGGCCCAGCTGAGTCATCCCAAGAAATACGGCTTTCTCATCACCAATCCGCCCTATGGGGAGCGGATGCATGATAGGGAAGAGCTGCCCGAACTGTATGAAACGATCGGAAAAAGGTTCCGTGAACTGGATTCCTGGAGCATGTATCTGATCTCGGCATACGAGAATGCGGAGCGGTACATCGGCCGCAAGGCGGACAAGAATCGGAAGATCTATAACGGCATGATGAAGGCGTACTATTATCAGTATCTGGGTCCGAAGCCGCCGAAGGCGGGCAGGAGCCGTCCATAGACGTTAAAAACAGGTTAGGAAGCGCTTAGGAGGCAGAAGATGAGCAGAATCATATTTGCCACGGGAAACGAGGGCAAGATGCGTGAGATCAGGATGATCATGGCGGACACGGGGATGGAAATCCTTTCCATGAAGGAGGCCGGCGTTCAGGTAGAGGCGGAGGAGAACGGCAAAACCTACGAGGAGAACGCTTTGATCAAAGCAAGAGCGGTGGCGGCGCTTGCCCGGGGGACAGCGCTGGGAAGCCAGAGCGCGGCAGGGAAAGGGACTGTAAATGCAAAGAATATCGGATCGATTGCCGGGGACATCGTCTTGGCCGACGATTCCGGGCTGGAGGTGGATTTCCTGAACAAGGAGCCGGGTATCTATTCTGCCAGATATCTTGGGGAAGATACGCCTTATAGCATAAAGAATGCGGATATTATCAGGCGCTTAGAGGGAGTTGAGGAGGAGAAGCGCAGGGCCAGATTTGTGTGCGCCATTGCCGCCGTTTTGCCGGATGGGAAGGAAACTACGGTTCGGGCAACCATCGAAGGCATTATCGGTTATGGGGAGAAGGGCAGCCATGGATTCGGATACGATCCCATCTTTTATGTGCCGGAGCTTGGGAAATACACCGCAGAGCTGACGGAGGAAGAAAAAAACAAGGTGAGTCATAGAGGAAAGGCCCTTCGTCTAATGAAAGAGGAGCTGAAAAAACTATGAAGGTATTGATCGTCAGCGATACCCATAGAAAAAACGACAATTATTTCAAGGTGCTGGACATACATAAGCCGGATCTGGTGATTCATTGCGGGGATGTGGAGGGCAGCGAGTACGCTCTGTCGGCGGCGGCGGAGTGCCCGGTGCAGATCGTGCTGGGGAACAACGACTTCTTCTCCTACCTTCCCAGAGAGCTTGACCTTAAGATAGAAGGCTTCAAGATCTGGGTCACTCATGGGCATAATTACTATGTCTCCATGGGGAATCAGATTTTGAAGCAGGAAGCGGCGGCAAGAGGGGCGGATATCGTGGTGTATGGGCACACCCATAGGCCGGTGGTGGACAGAAGCGGCGGGGTCATCGCGGTGAATCCCGGAAGTTTATCCTATCCTAGACAGGACGGTCGAAGGCCCTCTTATGTGCTTATGGAGGCGGAAGGGGGGAATGTTCGGTTCGCCATTGAATATCTCTGAACTTGTGAAAATGATTTATGGAAATTTGCGAATCCCTTGACATGGACAAAAGGGTGGAGTATACTTATCAAGTATATCTGAAGTATCGGGGTGTGGCTCAGCTTGGCTAGAGCGCCTGGTTTGGGACCAGGAAGTCGCAGGTTCGAATCCTGTCACCCCGATTTGTTGGTTTTATTAAGAAAAAAGATGGGGCAGGAAAAGGCATTTTTATGTTGATTCCGTGCCCCTTTTTGTTTTCAATTCCCACTTCTACGGCGATAGGAGGGGAGCAACGATCAGGAAGGTTAGAGAATTTAGAAGGTACAAGCAGAGTGCATAGAGCATAAGCGGTAAATACGCCTGATACGATTTTGGGAAATAGATTGAAATGTACCATACGGAGGAGAGTCGGTTCATAATTTCGAGGAACTTATGAAAAGGGTGTGCTGATATTGCCCAATTTAATGACAAAATTTCATGGGGAATTTATTGTAAATAGCGGAAACTTTTTGTATACTAAATATAGCACAAAAAAAGCAGTATATCTTATGCGAGTATACTAAAAAAGGGGTAAAGAGATGGTAGAAAGCACACCGAAACGAAAGATACGGGACAGCGTGTTCACCAACTTGTTTCAAGAGAAAAAGTATCTGCTGCAGCTATATAAAGCCCTGCATCCAGAGGACGGAGAGGCTACGGAGGATGAAATTGCAGATATCACACTCAAGCATGTGTTAGTGGATGCAGATTATAATGATCTGGGATTCTCTGTAGGCGATAGGCTCATGGTATTGGTGGAAAGCCAGTCAACATGGACAATGAACATAATTATCCGTGCGCTGATGTACCTGATGCAGACATATCATGATTATTTCAAGAGGACGAACCAGAACTTGTATGGAAGCAAAAAGGTAAAGATGCCGAAGCCGGAACTGTATGTCATATTTACAGGAGAAAGAAAAACAATTCCGGATATAATATCACTGTCAAAGGACTTTTTTAATGGAACTAGAATTTCCATTGATGCGGAAATCAAAGTTTTATATCAGGAGAATGAAAGGGACATTATCGGGCAGTATATTATTTTTTGCAAGGTCTATCAGGAGCAGAGAAAATGCTATGGTAATACCAGAGAGGCGGTCACGGAAACAATCCGTATCTGCAAGGATAGGAATGTGCTGAAAGAGTATCTGGAAAGCAGAGAAAAGGAGGTTGTGGATATTATGATGACATTATTTGACGATGAACAGATTTACAAAGCTTTTGAGAATGACATTAAACAGGAAACGGCTAAAGAGGTGGCTAGGAATAAGGCTGTCTTTATGATACAAAAAGGGAAAATTACCATAGACGAGATTGCCGAGTATTTTCCGGAACTGTCAGAGGAAGACAGAAAGGAAATTGAATCTCAGGCTTTACAGCAGGTCTAGCAGAAGATAAGAGGTGGGATCAGGGAGCTGCCGGATTGAAGATCGGAGGAAAGACAAAATGTTTTATTTCATGAAACCATTGCCAGAGGGCAAAATCGATACGGCTGAATGGAAGCCGGTTATAAAAAATCAATGGTTCAGAAATCATTTTATGTATTTTGTTTACTGCTTACAGATTGTGCTTGTGGTGCTCTCATCTATCAATGGCATTTGGAAATTCTCAAATATTTTAGTAAGATATGTTCTTTTTATTAGTACATTTCTGGTTCATGAATTGCTCCATGTGGTTGTTATATATAAAGTCGGTGATATCAGTCTCACCCATTCCGGTATATTTTTCTGGATTACAAGCGGGGCAGTTTTAAGTAAATTGCGTTTTTTTCTGTTTATGTCTTTGCCATTGATTTGTTTGACCATTGTGCCTGCGGTATTGTATTGTTTTGTTCCGGAAGATCTGAGGGATATTATGGCATATATAGTGTGGGTGAATTCAATCATTGCAGGCGCCGATATCATTAATTCAGTGGTGATTGCAATAAAACCAAGGAATTCTATTTTCTACCGAGGTTATTGTAAAAGCTGAAAGGGAGCAGGCAGATATCGGAAGAATTAAGAGAGGAGAAAGTATTGATGAATGCTCAATTATTAGGATTTTTCAGCGGGTTTCCGACGCGTCATTTTCCCGCAGACATTATTGGACGTTTCAGGGAAGAATTGACTGTTCGTGACAGTCTTGTCTTTGTAAGTGCTTGGCCTTCTGATTATGAAAGAAACGACAGCGACTCAGCTGGAATGCACGCCATGTTTGAGGAATGCAATATGCCGTTTATGCGATACAGTGTGATTGATAACAGAACTACAGAAGGTGATGCCAGACAGCTTATTCAGGAGGCATCCTGCATATTTCTGATGGGGGGTCATGGGGTCTGGCAATTTCAATTGATCCGCGATAAAAATATATTGGATGAAATCCGCAAAAGCACCGCTGTTATTTTGGGAGTGAGCGCAGGTTCAAGCAACATGGCAAAGCGTGCTCTGGACATATGGGAATCCCATGTACCTTATGGCGGGCTGGGATTGGTTGACATTACTGTAAAAGCGCATATTACGCGGGAAAATCAAGACTTACTGCATACCTTGTCGCGGATCTCCATGGAACAAAATCTGCCGATCTGTGCTATGGAAGATGAAAGCGCTATTTTTGTAAAAGAAAATAAGGTTACATATGTGGGACAAATTCTTTGGATAAATAATGGGGATATCTGCCCTATGTCTCAGGAGATATTGGAACAAATAACAGCAAATGAATGAAAAGGCATGCCCGTTTGAATAGGCGGGCTTAAGAACGGGCTATAGTATTTTTGTTTTTTGGGGAGGAAATTCGTGGATTATATCATAAAAAAGAATGAGGCCGAAATCAATGAAAATGTAGCCAAGGGCCTTTTGTGCATTTGGGGCATGGTCTTGTTGGTCGATTTACTTTGCTGGTTCGGAATATTCAATATATATTTTGATATGACAGTGGTTCTGATGGTGGTGTCACTGGTCACCTTGTTTGCGCCTGCGGTTATAATACTCAAGTTCCACTTTTATAATGATATGATGAAATATCTGATTGTGACTGCAACGGCGATTATGGCAGGAACATCATATGTGCTGTTTACCTTTCAGGCTGTAATTATTTTTGTGGTGCCTGCCATCATAGCCGGGTTTTATATGAACAAGCGCCTGCTGTATTATTCCGGAATGCTATCCGTTGTTGCCATTATCATGGCACATGTAGTCACGGGGATCTATCTGCGCCAGCCTTGGATAGAGCCGTTTATAGGCATGGAAGAGATACTTAGATATGGTGCGATCCCCAGATGCCTGCAGTATTTGGGGTGTTTTTTTCTTATTTTTTTGATGGTGGATCGATATATGGGCATTATTCTGGATATTGTTCCTGAAAAGGAAAATGATTCCCATGACGCTGAAAGAAGAATGGCAGAAGAAAAAGAGTTTAAGAGGATCCTGCAGGAGCTGACAGAACGTGAAAAGTCCGTTTTCATATTGATTGTGAGCGGGTATACAAATATGCAGATTGCGGACAAATTATGCTTATCCACAGGCACGGTAAAAAATTATATTTCTACTATCTACGAAAAGATCGGTTCCAAAGAAAGAAACGCTCTTATTATGAAATATAATAGGTTTGTGAAAGAAAATGACCAAAGTCATACCAAGAAATGACCGCGGTAACTTCCTTTTTGCAGGGTGATTTTATACATTCAAAGAGTAACATTCATTGAAACAAAAAGGAGGTTTTTGGAAGATGAAAACGAAAAAGGGATTTGTCATTATTTTGCTGGGAATTGGTTTTGTGCTGGGTGGCTTTATTATTAATTTTATTCCCACCTGGAATTTGAAAACCATAGGCATGAATCTGCTCAGGGGTGATTGGATCAATGTATATTATGAAACAGAACAAGACGCTGCTCAGGATGTCTTTGCATATGCCGACGCTGAGACGGCTTCTATTGCAGAAAGGTTAGGGTTCGGTGAGAAGCAGAGTGTCAATGTCTATATTTATGATGATCAAAGTACCATGCAGACAAAGAAATATGGTTTTGTAGCGCCGCTGTTAGGTCTTGACTGGTATATCGGTGATAATATCGGAACAGAGGTTATATTGACGTCCCCGGCGAATCCGGGGGAAGCGCATAGTTATGATGATATTAAATACGCGGTAATGCACGAAATTGTACATGCATATGTAAGCGTAATCAATAAAGATGTGGATTTGTGGCTTACGGAAGGGATGGCATTGTATTTGAGCAATGGGGAACCGTTTTACAAAGAGTATCTGGAATATTATACAATACCTACCTACGACATTATAAATTCAAATAATCCTCTCACTTTTTCACACAGTGGCGGTTATACATTTTCACATACCTACATTGAATATTTGGATAAAACATATGGCTGGGATGAGGTCTTAAGGCTGATTGCGTCAGAAGATTATGAACAATGCCTTAAAAAATCCAAAAAGAAGGTATATGAAGAATGGGTGCAATACATTGAAAATTATTATCAATGATATCGTCATTTTTTCTCAAAAAAGATCGTCCTCATTTCAGCCACATCATCTTCGCAGATCGGAAGAAGATCCTCCTGCTGGAGTTTGCCCTTGATGGTTTTCATAAGCTGGCTTTCAAGGAAATGGAATCCCACTTCACGGCAAAATGAAACGTAATAATTGAAAGAAGAATATACGGCATTTTTTTCGGAGAGGTAGGCGAAGGTCTGGGATCCCTCTTCGTAAAACAAATCTATAACCCCATAGCGGCCGCCGGGTTTTAGGCAACGGTAAATTTCCCTGATCAGATCCTTATAGCCTTCCACATTGTCCAGAAGGTTTCCGCACATGACGTCTATGGAATTGTCACGGAAAGGGAGAGGCTTGTCAAGATCAATGCATACCGCCATAAAATTTGGATTTTCTTTGTTGGCGGCGGCATGGGCTTCCAGTATGGTTTTGCTGCCGTCTGCTGCGATAAACAGATCGGTCTCTTTGAGCTAGTCAAATGCAGGCGCAAAATAGCCCGAAGGCCCGCTTGCAAGATCGACGATTATGCCGCCCTTTTCCGTGATAAAGGAAAAATATTTTTGAGCACACTGGATTTCGACGCTTCTTCACATGCCGCTGTATACCGCTTAGGCATATCCGGCTTTTGAGCCTGAGACAGCCAATATTCATCCAACAGCCGGGACCATTCGGGCTGTTCTCCCTCCGGGATAAAATTGAAGGTGTTGTCGTTTAACTTTTTGCAGAAGCGCTGAGATTGAAGCGCTTCCAGCATTTTATGTTCCATGTTCATATTCGGTCTCCTGCTCCTTTTGACTGTCTAAATGTCCGCAAAAGTGTTTTTTTGTCATTGTATCAAAACGGTTGGCTGGTCTATTTTTATATTATACATGAACAAACGGTATAAAGCAAGATCTATGTGAGGCATAGAGGGGCGGCGGCTAAATTTTCTTCTCTTTGGGTTTCGGATAAATTCTATGGCGAAGGGGAAAAATTTTTGGTATAATCACAATTGGAATGTGGTGGCGAATGCGCTGGCAGAGCGTTAGGAGCATTGAAGCGGCGGATAGGAGGAAGTGTAATGGAATACAAGGCAGTAATTTTTGATTTGTTTGAAACGCTGATTACAGAATGGGGACATAAAAAATATACCAAAAGGGAAATGTGCTCTGATTTGGGCGTGGAAAAGGAGATCTTTGATACATACTGGGAGGAAAAGGAAGAGGAAAGATATTTGGGTAATATAGACTTTAGGGATTCGCTTCTCTATGTTTGTGAGAAAACAGGCAAACATGTTGAGGAATCCACGCTCTCCGAAATCCTTGACAAAAGGATAGAAACGAAATCACAATGTTTTGAATTTGTCGATCCGGATGTATATAGGCTGCTGGAGGAGCTTAAATCGGCAGGATTTCGGCTGGCCATTGTAAGCAATTGTTCAATGGAGGAAGTGAAAGTGATCAGGCAGAGCCGGATTTACGAATATTTTGATCAGATAGTGCTGTCCTATGAAGTGAATCTGCAGAAGCCGGATGTCCGCATTTATCAAAAGGCCGCCGGTCTGCTGGGAGTAGCGGCAGAGGAATGCGTATTTGTGGGAGACGGGGGCAGCAAAGAGCTGGAGGGCGCCAAAGCGGCAGGAATGAAGGCGATTCAGGCGAAATGGTACACGAACCAGCATCCATACAAGCGGGAGAGCATGGCGGGATTCCTGACAGCGGAGGAGCCTCTTGAGGTGATTCGGCTGATTCAGGGTTAAGCGGTCTGAAGCTTTGCGGGCTGTGGGGAGAATATGCCAGAGACGGAAGAGCATGCTGAGACAGAAGAGTATGTCAGAGACGGAAGAGCATGCTGAGACAGAAGAGCGTGTCAGGGACGGAAGAGCATGCTGAGACAGAAGAGCGTGTCAGGGACGGAAGAGTAAGCTGAGAGGGAGGGAGCCGGATATGATTGATATACAAGATAAAGAATACTGTCCCGCATTGGAGGAAGTGGGGGAATACGTGGGAAGGCCTTGCTTTCTGAAATTTTGTTCCGATATCAGAAGGAAGTATGGATGCGGCGAGAAGGTGGAGTTCAGTGCATGCAGCATGGCAAGGGGCTGGAATATTAAGTTCAAGAAGGCCGGAAGGGCGCTGTGTACCGTCTATCCGAGAGAAGGATATTTCACGGTGTTGGTGGTCATAGGAACCAAAGAGAAGGAGGCCGTGGAAGCCATGCTGCCGGAGTGTGAGGCCCGGCTTCAGGAAATCTATCACGAAACACAAGAAGGGAACGGCCAGAGATGGCTGATGATTGATCTGGAGGAAGAGGGGAGAATGTACGAGGAGGTTCTCCGCCTTATTGAAATTCGCAGAGGGCCTGCAGCCTGCAGAAATTGAGAGGGTGAAACGGGCTGTGGCAGGGATATGCTCCCTTCTGGGCAGACAAGTGAGATAATGAAAACTTGTCGCTTAGGAGGGAGCATATTGTATATGCAAAAAGAATGCTGTGGCGTTGGCGATTCCGGATCCGGTCTCTGGCTACATCATATGCCATTTGCCCCCGGTGAAGTCAGGGACATCCACCACGGCCCCGCCTCTGGCGATGGACATCTCGGAAAGAGCCGTGACGGCCATCCAGCTGGCTGCGTCATAGACGTCAACCGGCATGGGAGCGTCTTCCCGCAGACACCGGAAAAAGGTCTCGAATTCCAGCCAGTCGATTCCCTCATGGCCGCCCCGGACACCCTCTTCTATGTATTTCTTCCAGATGGGATGGTCATATTCGTCTGCATAGTCTTTTGCATTTCCCGCACAGCTTTTCAGCCAGTTGAAATCGTGGGCTTCATCCTCCTTCCGGTCCAGATAGACAGAGTCGGTGACTTCTTCGTACATTCCCTTGGTACCTCTGACCGTAAAGCCGCGGCTGTAATATCTCGGCAAGGTGGTGTCCAAAGTGAGCACAATGGTCTCTCCTCTGGCGCATTTGATGACCGTAGTAACCACATCTCCCTGAGCGAAAGTCCGGCCCTTCAGGAACTCGTCATCGCTCTTATGGTCACGAACATAATCCCGCAGCCCTGCAGCCTTGGAAGCGGTGGAGGATAGGGTCAGCATACGGTTGCCGCGGTTGATGTCCAATACCTTTGCGATGGGCCCCAGTTCGTGGGTGGGATAGTTTTCACAGTTTCTGCTGAGATAATTCCGCAGCCGATAGTGTCTGTTCTCCTTTCCGTGGGAGATCTCATAGCGCAGATCGTGCTGATAGCCGCCTGCACAATGGACGACTTCTCCGAACAGCCCTTTACGGACCATGTTGAGGGCCATCAGTTCCCTTCTGCCGAAGCAGCAGTTTTCAAGGAACATGAAAGGGGTGCCGGTTTTTTCATAGGCCTCCACCAGATCATAGCAGTGCTTGAGTTCATATGCGCCGCCCACTTCCATGGCCACGGGCTTGCCGGCGTACATGGCGGCAAGGGCTATTTCCACGTGGCTTTCCCATGCGGTGGCAATGACGATGGTATTGACATTGGCATCATTGATTACATCGAGATAATTTTGGTATACGGCAGGCCTCGGCTGGCCGGCGGCTGCAACGGTATCTGCCCCGCCTTGGGCTCTGTCTTCATATACATCGCATACGGCGGTTACAGTTTCATTTTGCTTCAGGACCACATTGTACAGCAGGTCTCCCCCTCTGCAGCCCAGCCCTATGAAGCCGATCTTGATTTCTTTCATGTTCCTTGTCTCCTTTTTTCGGATAGTATTTTTATTATACAATATATAGCGCAGGAAATGCAAGCGCATAGAGGCGGGGATTGGGAGAAGGCATTGGCAAACGATAAAGAATGTGGACATTATGGATCGGACGTGATAAACTGAATGTAGCAGGTAGTCCCGCAGAGTGGATGTATCTCTACCGGCAGAGAATGTGCCGGACTCGGTAGGGGTGCGGACGGCCCCGGGGGTTCAAGTCCCCCTTTGACAAGGCAGGTCCCGCAAGGCAACATGGGCAGAACTACATTTTATAATTACAACCATTGCATCAGCTGCGGACGAGGGAGGGAACGGGGAAGAGCAATCGTTATAGGGAGGATTTGAAAATGAAATTGGCAGCGGCATTATCGGAAAGAGCGGATCTGCAGAGACGGTTGTCGGAGATCGGTATAAGACTGAACAATAATTCCAAGGTGCAGGAGGGGGAGGAACCCTCTGAGTCGCCGGAGGAGCTGATGGCCGAGCTGGACAGGACGGTGGAGCGGCTGGAACAGCTGATGGCCTGCATCAATCTGACCAACAGCAAAACTTCCCGTGAGGGAAAGACCATAACGGAGCTTCTGGCCCATAGGGACTGCCTCAAGAGCAGGATTCAGGTGATGCGCAATTTCCTTGACAATGCCAGCAATAAGGTGGGCCGCATGACCCATTCCGAGATCAGGATCAAGAGCACCGTGCCGGTGTCGGAGATTCAGAAGAGAGTGGATCTTCTGTCCAAGGAGCTGCGCCAGTGCGATGAGCTGATTCAGGAGCTGAACTGGACCACGGAACTGCAAGGATTATGATGGGGTGAAGAGGATGTTCCGCATTTTGGTTGTGGATGACGATAAAAATACCAGACTCTTGTTCAGGACAGTGCTGGAGGCGGAGAATTACAATGTGGTCACTGCGTCCAACGGGGAGGAGGCGCTGGAGGTACTGGATCGGGAGCATATAGATTTGGTGGTTTTGGATATCATGATGCCGAAGATGTCCGGTTATGAATTTACCAAAGAGATTCGGGGCACAGACGAAAACCTGCCCATTTTGATGGTCTCTGCAAGACAGCTTCCGGAGGATAAGCACAAGGGCTTTCTGGTGGGGACGGACGATTATATGACCAAGCCCATTGATCAGGAGGAGCTGCTGCTGCGCATTAAGGCGCTTTTGCGGCGGGCCAAGATTGCCAGCGAGCGAAAGATCGTGGTGGGGGACGTGGTTCTTGACTATGATGCACTGACCGTTACAAGGGGCGGGGAGGAGCAGGAACTTCCCCAAAAGGAATTTCTGCTCTTGTACAAGTTGCTGTCCTACCCGGGCAAGATATTCACCCGCATTCAGCTCATGGACGAGATATGGGGGGCGGACAGCGAGACGGGGTGGGAGACGGTTACGGTTCACATCGGCCGGCTGCGGAAACGCTTTGAGGGCTGGGAGGAATTCGAGATTCAGTCCGTGCGGGGACTGGGCTACAAGGCAGTGCGGAATGTATAGGGATGCTTTTGATATAGTAAAAACATAAAAGACACATGTTAAATTATGAGGCAAGGTCAGGCTGTGACGAATAGGGCGGACGAAACAATTTTGGATTTGAATAACCAGAAAAATAAAAAGCTCCGGAAAGATAAGAAAAGCAAGGGCAACAAGCATTATCTTTCTTTGGGGCTTTTGGTCTTCATGGTTCTTTTTGTCATCCAGTTTGCCACGGTGCTGGTGGCATTGGCAGGTCTGGTGGTGCTGGTGCAGACCGGAGTGATCACCGTGGAGTGGATCGAGAACCTGAACACGGGGCGCATGATTCTGCTGCTGGCCGCCGTGGATACCTTTATAGGCTTCGTGGTGGTGATCACCGCCACCACCATTCCCCTGCGGCCCGTGTCAAACCTGATTCTTCAGATGAACCGTCTGGCCTCCGGGGATTTTCAGGCCCGGCTGAAATTCGGCAGGCTGCTCACCAGCCATCCGGCCTTTGCGGAGCTCACCGACAGCTTCAACAAGATGGCGGAGGAGCTGGGCAATACGGAAATGCTTCGGAATGATTTCATCAATAATTTTTCCCATGAGTTTAAGACTCCCATCGTGTCTGTGGCAGGCTTTGCCAAGGTACTGAAGCGGGGCGGCCTGACGCCGGAGCAGCAGGCGGAGTACCTCAACATCATAGAGGCGGAATCTCTGCGCCTTTCCTACATGGCCACCAATGTGCTGAATCTCACCCGAATCGAGAACCAGTCGATTCTTACCAATGTGTCCCGGTTCAATCTCTCGGAGCAGATCCGCTCCTGCATTTTGCTTTTGGAACATAAATGGGCGCCTAAGGAGCTGGAGTGGAAGCTGGATTTTGGCGAACATGAGATATGTGGAAACGAGGAGCTGCTCAAGCAGGTCTGGATCAACCTGATCGATAATGCCGTCAAATTTTCGGCCCATGGGGACATTGTGGAAATTCGTCTTGCACAGAAGGAACAAGAAATCCGGGTGTCGGTCATCAATTCCGGTCCGGAGATTCCGGCAGAGGCGAGGGAGAAAATATTCAACAAATTCTATCAGGCGGACGAATCCCATAGCAGCGAGGGAAACGGCGTAGGTCTGGCCATCGTGAAGCGGGTGGCGCAGCTTCACGGGGGAAGGGCCTTGGTGCGAAGCCAAGGGGGGATCACGGAGTTTACGGTGGAGCTTCCCTGCAAAGAATGATCTGTAAAGCCTCCGTATTCTGTCAAAGTTTCGTTTCAGTTTATTTTTCTGTGATATATTCCCAATATAAAATCATACATAGGGCATATTAAATGGAAGGGTTTCAGCGACATGCCCCAGAGAAGAGGTGTTTTTATGGCGGGGACGATAGGGTACGTAATTCTGGGATATCTGTGCGGAAGCGTACTGTTTGCGCAGGTGTTTTCCAAGGTATTCCACAAGGAAGGGATGATCGAGAACAGTAAGGATCAGAACCCCGGAACAGCCAATGCATTCATGCAGGGCGGGTTTTGGTGCGGGCTTCTGACGCTGTCGGGGGATGTGCTGAAGGGATTCCTGCCGGTATTTTGGTTCATGCATGGGGAAATGGCGGGGGACTCTCATGTACTGCTGCAGGGGCTTGTGATAGCGGCTCCGGTCATAGGCCATGGGTTCCCTCTATTTTACGGCTTCAGGGGAGGCAAGGGAATCGCCGTCACATTCGGATGCCTGCTGGGGCTTTTTCCTCTGTGGCAGCCCCTTGGGGCGCTGGCCGTATTCTTTATCTTTTTTTCGGTGGTGTTGAGGATCACGCCCCATTATCACCGCACTCTGGCGGCGTATCTGTGCACGCTGGCCTTTGTCCTCTGTATGGGGGGAGGGGAGAGCGTAAGGGTGGGATTTGTCATGATCACTCTGACGGTTTGCGCAAGGCTTTTCTCCAGCAGGGAGGTTAAGGAGAAGATGGGGGTGGGACTGCTATGGATGCATTGATACTTTCCTGCGGCACCGGAGGCGGCCACAATTCCGCCGGAAGGGCCATTCAGGAAGAGCTTTGTGCCAGAGGGCATCGCGTGCGGATGCTGAATCCCTACACGCTGCAAAGCGACGCTCTTGCAGGGCGGATTGACAGACTTTATGTGAGGACGGCCCAGAGGGCGCCAAGGGCTTTTGGGGCCATTTATAGGGCGGGAGAGCTGTACCGCAAGCTGCCCTTGCGCTCCCCGGTCTATTACGCCAATAGAGGGATGCTTGGGGCGATGGAAGATTATTTAAGGGAGAATCGGTTTGATATTATAATCATGCCCCATTTGTTCCCGGCGGAGATACTGACCAATATGAAGCGGCGGGGGTTGAAGATACCCAAAACGATGTTTGTGGCCACGGACTATTGCTGCATTCCCTTTACGGAGGAGACGGACTGCGATGCCTATGTGATACCTTCGGCGGATCTGAGGCAGGAGTATGCCGTCAGGGGTATACCGGAGGAAAGGCTCTACCCGCTGGGGATTCCCGTGGGCAGGAGCTTTGAGGAGGTCTGCCGGGACTGTGCCGTGGCTCCCGGAGAGAGGAGGCCGGAGACTGCAGGGGACGGGTCCTATATTCTGATTTCCGGCGGCAGCATGGGAGCCGGAAGGATAGAGGAGCTTGTGAGGCTCTTGCTGGCGCATGAAGGGATCTGGGGAAAAAACGGGACGGCAGATGGAAATAAAGACGATGACAAAGATAATAATAAAGGCAACAATACAGAAAACGATAAAGACAATAAAGACTGGGATAAAAAATCTGTAAATAGAAAGATAGTGGTTGTCTGCGGAAATAATAGGGAGCTGTATGATAGGCTGAAGAAGAGATACGGCAGGCAGATTATCGTGGTGGGACACACGGACTACATGGCGGATTATATGAGGGCCTGCGATCTCTACATCACTAAACCCGGAGGGCTGTCCTCCACGGAGGCCGCCGTGTGCGGCGTGCCGCTGGTGCATATGCCGCCTATTCCGGGCTGCGAGACCTTTAACGCGGCTTATTTCCGGGAGCGCAACATGAGCATATCCTGCCGGATTACGGAGAAGGGAGCGGAAGAGATTTTTGCGCTTCTGGAAGATCAGAAGGCCTGCAGAGCCATGAGGGCTTGTCAGGGCGAAGCAGTGCAAAGGGGCGCCGCTGGCCGGATATGCACACTGGCGGAACAGCTGGCATGGGAGCCGGAGGGGCGGCAGGAGCCGGTATTCCGCTTTCAGATGGGGGCCTGACAAAAGACGCGGCGCCGGCGGGACCGTTCCCATGGGAATGGTTTTGCCGGTGCCGTTTCCATGGGTTGACGTACATGTTCATGTACATTATAATGGATATGACATATAGTATTTCATCATTCTATGTAAGGCTGACTTATTGCATGGGGCTGCAATCATGGAATTGGCGGGACGCAGGGCCCTTTGTGTCCCGGTTTCGGGGAAAGGCGGGAAATGTATGAAAATCGGGGAGGCGCAGCAGATCTATAGGGATCAGGTACAGGCGTACCAGAAGCAAAAGAGGATTCTCTCAAAACAGCTTCAGACGGCCCGGTCAAGGATGGAAGCTTTGCCTGAGGGGATCAGTGAGAAGGATAGAGAGGAATGCGCCTCGGAGGTGGCGACTCTGGAACTGACACTGGATAAGCTGGATGAAAAACAGTCGGAATATCAGGATTATCTGAACCAGCTTGCGGAGCAGTACTGCGCCTATTGGAACGCCGCTGTGGGGGAGCAGCAGGCGGACGCAGCGGCGGAGTATGCGGTTGACATGGCAAAGCTTATTGAGGTGGCCAGACGTATCATGCGGGGCGGCATCGTGCCCGCCGCAGACGAGAAGAAGCTAATGGAGTACAACTTTGAGATGTATCAGACTGCGAAGAACATCGGCGCATTGGTGCAGAGTCAGAAGAAGGAAAAGTACAAGACCCTTTGGGGGGACGAGGAGGAAAAGGAGTACGCCGATCCGAAAGAAGCGGCGGAGAACGGCACGGCCCCGGAGGGCCCGGAGGTAATTGATGCGTCGGCCATGGTGGAATCGGCGGCGGAGGGCGCTGTATAAAGGGGAGTGGCAAAGTGACGGAAGACGCATAAGGCTCAGCCATTATGCAAGGTTCATGCGCTGACCTTCCATATAGCGCTTTATTTCACTCCAAGTTTTTGCTGTGAGAATATTTTTATCTTCAGCATAAGGCAGATCAAGCGCCCCTATGTACCATACGGGCAGCATACCGGCATTTAAGGAGCCTTTCACATCGCATTCGTACTGATCCCCGATATACCAGACTTTATCCGGCTGTAACTGCGCTTTTTCCAGAGCCAAATCGAATATCCTCTTGTTCGGTTTGCGGAACATAAAATTACTTGAGGTAATGATAAATTCAAAAGTATTTTCCGGAAGCAGTCTGTTGATACGCTCTGCAACCACAGAAGGATCATAACAAATATTACTGATTACTCCTGTGCGAATCCCTTTTTCTTTCAAATATCCTAAAAAATCTTTGATACCCTCTGTCGGCACTCCCGGAGCAGCAGCATTCCAGAATACTCTATCAATTTCAGGGTTGCTTAATGGAAGCTCTATTCCCTGCGATTCATAAAGATAAGGCGTGAACATTGTATTGGGTATTTCTATCTGAAATAAGTGCCTCTTTTCAGGATCAAATCTCCCCAATTCCCGATTGATTTCATTTGCTTTGGCTTGCACCTGCTCTGCCGACAAATGATACTTATTTTTTGTGGCATACTGTAAGACAGCCTCCGTTCCCTTTATCCCGTCAAATTTCTGCTCTGCAATAAGTGTCTGACCATAATCAAACAATATCATTTTGGGTATTTTCATGTAATTTACCTTTCCATGCCTTGAAATGTCTTTTCGTGCTTTATTTTCTCTAATATTTTTATCCCATTAATTCTTTTAATTTCATAACCATCCATTTTCTGATTCAATTCGACATCTTGGTTAAAAATCCAAACCAGTACATTTTTAGATTTTTGTATCATATCCAATATATCTTTGCTATAATGGATGTCTGTCTCTAATCCTACTGCCGCTACCTCAAAAATATTTGTATTGTTTTCTTTCATTTTTAGCAATGCTGCAAATATATTCTCAAAATATTTACAATTTTCTAAAGTAATTGCATCACAATCCAACATGGGATAACCTTCTGTATTCATCCAGACTGTATAAAGATAAAAGTTCTCAACTTTTTCAATAAAGATACCTAAATCTTTCATCAAAGGTTGCCTTAGTTTGATTATGGCAATCTGACAATTATTTAGCACTTTTCCAATCTGCATTAGAGAGGCAATTTCTTTTTCATTATCCCACATCCAGTTATCAATACTGTTTATAGATACGATTTTTACACTATATTGTTTTAATAAGTTTTCAATTATTTCTATATCTATTAACTCTTTGCTTAGAAAATTTATGTCCAAAGCGATGGCCATATTGCACCTCCATCATCAGTTTCTTTCGTACTGACTTCCCTTGCTCCGATTACTTATAAGGGTAAATTGAAGGGCAAGAAAATCTCATAACACGATAAACATATGTGTGGCAATCGGAGAGCTGTGATGTATGTACAAATATATTATACTGGAGGATTTCAATATGGACAAGTACATCTATGATGAAAATAACGGACTTTGGTCGCATATTCATGTTTATTTTCTCTATTCCTTTTTAAATATATCAAGTGTGTGATGAGAGTAACCAACCATATCTTGTCTTTCGCAGATTGCAAAATGATACTTTAGATACAAGTCGTACATTTGGCCATCCATTTGGTCCACGGTTTCTCTCATATGATTTGTGTAGCCGTCAGTAGCAACGAAGTGAAGCTGAGTAACATTGAACTCCGAACGGAGCTTATCAATATCTTCCTTTCGGTGCAGCTCAAATATGTCCCACGGATTTGAGAAGGTATCGAATGTTTCTGGGTTTAGCATACATTTTTCAATAATGTTGTAGATTTCCCCGCGAATAAAACCGTATGATAAAACACTTGCATCACCCATACAGTATGATGCAAAAACAATGCCGCCTTTCTTTGTCACTCGTATTGCTTCTGATAATGCTTTTAGTTTATCTTCGGTTGTGAATAGGTGGTACATCGGACCGAGCAGCAGAGTGATTTCGTAAGTATCGCTCTCAAAATCAGACAAATCCATAGCATTACCTTGTGTGATTGTTACGGGTTCGCCTTCGATAGTGTTTTGCTTGAAGATTTTGATATTATGCTCAACTAATTCGACTGCATCCACTCGATAGCCTTTTTGTGCCAAAACGTGGCTGTATCGACCTGTTGCTGCACCAATCTCCAAGACTCGCATATTTGGCTTGAGATACTTTTCGATATATTTCATAGTAGTAATATACTCTACCATTCCGTGTTTTGAGATAAGGCGCCCTTCTTCATCGTATTTCTCATAATAATTTGTTAAATAGTCTTTCGTTTCCATATCGAAACCTCCTATACAAAAGTATAAAAAACAGTGCAAGCTGAGATTCTCTCATAGCTTGCACTGCATTTAGCTTAATCAGATTAGAAATACATTCTAATTACTTGAATAAGGGTATAGCAATGTAAGCCCGCCCATCTGCCAAAAATAAGCAGGGACTGCGGACTGCATAACGACTACATTGTTAAAACGGTCGATACGATTCAACATTGCCTTACCTCCTAAAGAATTTTGTACATTATATTCCCGTTGCTTACAGTTGTCAAGGGATTTGAGAGAAAATATTCAGTCTTATAGGGTGTTTCTCTGTCAAAACTTATGTAATTCCGCAGCACAAGCCCTTTCCGGCGTCAGCCGCAGCCGTCGATTCCGCAGCATACGCCCTTTCCGGCGGCTGCCTGTCCCTCCTGCAATATCTGGATCATTTCCTCTTTCGTATATTTTTCCACGGATATGCGTTCTCCGTTTAAGTAGATGGAAGGGATTCCCGATACCTTCAGTTCATTTCGGGAATAGTCCACAGCCTCCTTTACCCGCTGGGTGTAGACTCCCGCCGTAAGTGCGCCGCGGAATTCTTCGGCGTCCAGCCCGGCCCTTTGGGCGAGCCGGCATAATACGTCCAGATCTCCGATATCCAGTTCTTCCTCAAAATAGGCACGGTATGCCAAGTCGGCATAAACGGCCTCTTTGCCCTTTTCCTCAGCGAAGAAAAGACCCTCGAAAGCCAGTCTGGTGTAGGGGCGGGGGCAGACTGCAGGCGGCAGCTTCATGTCGAGCCCCAGAGCTGCGGCAGGCGCCACCAGCACCTGATAGCGCTTTTTGCGCTCTTCGTCATGGTAGGTGTCGACTCTCTCCTTGGGCTCCTGAGTCAGCTCCAGCGGCTGTACCTGAATTTCGGCCTCTATACCGGTCTCCTTCAGGGCCTCTTCCAGAGCAACCTTCGCCACCAGACAGTAGGGACATACGAAGTCCGTCACAAATAAAATGTTCAGCATAGCGATCTCCTTCATAATTTTTATATAGTTTTATGGCTTCTGATCAGGCGTCTTCCACATATAGGGCTGATCCAAGGGCCAGCTAAGCCCTAAGTCAGGCAGCTCTAAAGGCTTCTCCCCCTTCATATAGAAGTAGATGTCCAGTGCGTCGGGGTTGCCGCCCTCTCCGGTGAAGCCCTCCTGCAGGGTTTTCTGAATGCTGTCCAGAATCATTTCCGCCAGCTGCATACCGTCAAATACATGAAACTCGTCCTTCTGAGGATCGGGAGGCCCCATGTATAGGGAAGATTCGTCTGCCAGACAAACACTCATGCCGCCTCTGCCGGTGGCCACGGTTTCGGCCAAGGAGAGATTCCGGCCGGTGAGCTCCGCAATGCCCTGAATCAGCGTTTCCGGAGTCAGCGCGCCCTCATAGCTCATGGAGTATTCCGTGAATCCTCCGGAGCGGGTGCCGATATAGAGAACAGCGGTCTTTTCTCCTAAGGACCCGTCGGGTGGAGGCTCGGGCTGGCTGGGAGCCGCAATGGAGGCCTCCGTTCCCTCCGGAGGGTCAGTAGGAGAGGGATTCGCCGGAGGACAGAGGAGTACTGCCCTGAGGAAGGCCGGCCATACTGCAGCCGGCGAGGGCCGCCCAGAGCATGGGCAATAGGATCAGTAACCATTTTTTCGTATTTTTCATAGAATTCCTTTCTGTGTACATTTGTTCAGCCTCTTTCATTATATAGACGGGACTTTTGTATGTCAATATGTGACGGCTGTTGGCGGGAATGTGAACCTTTGCAGTCAGGCACAATCTCTGCGCCCGTGGGTGCTTAGGGGAAGGTGAGCGCAGTTTTGCCTACGCCTGATCTTCCTGCAGCTTTTCCCGAATAACCGTGTCCTTTATCATGACGGCGGTGGAAAACAACATGATTGCCAGAGCAAGGTAGAACTGTCCTCCGGGACGTTCCCGCAGCAGGATCATGCCGAAGGCCACCCCCAGAAAGGGGGCAATGGAATAAAAGGCGCTGGTCTTTGCCGCCCCAAGGTATTTTTGAGCCATGATGTAAAGCTTGATGCTCAGTCCGTAGGCTATGAAGCCCAGCAGCAGGATGGCCAGAATCCATTTGGGCTCCGGTACGGTTTCCCCGGTCAGCAATGCCACGGTCAGACTTCCCAGACCGGAGAACCATCCTTTTATGATCACAATTTCCGTGGAGTTCTTGTTGCTGATCATTTTCGTGCAGTTGTTCTCAAAGCCCCAGCAGAGACATGCCCCAAGCACCAGAAGGGAGCCGGTATTGAAGGTGAAGGCCCCTGCGCCCTCGAAGCTCAGAATTGCGCTGGCGGCGGTGACCATAAGTATGGCGGCCAGAAGCCGCTTTGAAATGGCCTCCTTGAAGAGGGCAAATGCTATGACCGAGGTGGCTACGATCTCGAAATTGTTCAGCAGGGAGGCGTTGGCGGAGTTGGTTTTTGCGATTCCAAGCATCAGTAAAATGGGCGCAATGATGTCCAATACCACCATGGCCACGGTGTAGGGCAGCTCCTTTCTGGTCAGGGGTTCCGGCTTTTTGCCTCTTCGAGCGCCCATTTCCACCGCCCCATAGAGAGTGAGGCCGATTCCGGCCCCCAGATATAGGAAGGCGGCCATCATGGTGGCGCCTGCGTGGCTCAATAGGAGCTTGGACAAAGGAATGTTGACCGCATAGAGTGCGGCGGCCAGTATGGCATAGATCACGGCTAGATTTTTCTTGTTCAACTTTTAGATTGCCTCGTTCTTTCTGTCTTCTTTTATTATGACGGCTTATAATATAAATTATAGCAGACCGGAGCGGAAAAGGGTAGGATTTTCCTGAGGACGATGGTATCGAAACAGATTACATATGTGATTGTAAAGCCGCCTCAATAGTGATATGATAGAAGGCGGAAAAGGGCGGATGGGAAGAGTGTGTTATGAATCTGATTGAGTATGTCTGTGAGAGCTACGGACTTAGCGAATTCGATGCCAACGGCTATATCATGGCAGGGAAGGTTCTGGTCAATGACGAGGTATGCAGCTGGATAAAGTATAAGGTCAAAAAGGACGACCGCATCAGAATCAAGTTCAAGAAGACCGATTTTGTCACAAGAGCAGGACATAAGCTGGAAAAGGCCGTGAATGTGTTTGGGCTGGACGTGGCGGGAAAGACTGCGCTGGACATAGGCGCTTCGGAGGGAGGGTTCACGGACTGCCTGCTGAAGCACGGCGCAGGCCGGGTCTATGCGGTGGACGTGGCATATGGCATATTGAACTATGCCCTGCGGGTAAACCCCAAGGTTGTGGTGCTGGAGCGGAAGAACGCAAGGTATCTGACGGAGGAGGATGTTCCGGAGCAGGTGGATCTCATGGTCTCGGACGTGTCTTTCATCTCGCTGCTCAAGGTGATTCCTCCTAATCTGCGGTTTATGAAGGAAGAGGGGCTTGCGGTTTTGTTGTTCAAGCCTCAGTTTGAGCTGGCGGCGGAGGACTTGGGGAAGAACGGCATACCTCTTGAGCAGGAAAAAGTGATTTCCAGAATGGAGGAGGTGGTCTTGGGCATGAGGGAGAGCGGGCTGTTTGTCCGCGGCGCGGCCAAGTCGCCGCTGAAAGGAAATTCTGGAAATACGGAATATCTGCTGCTGGGAACCATGAGAGAAACGGAAATCATTGGCAGAGGGTACATAGAGGAATGCGTGCTGAGGACATAGAAAGCCCATGAGGCGGACATGGCTGAGGCCGATGTAAGCTTTGGGGGCTGGATAGGATAGGAAAGGGCGGCATTGGGAGTTTTGCATGAAGGAGAAAAAGCGGAAGGCGTGTACAGTCTGGGAGAAGCTGCTGCAGGAGGGTTTCTTTACGGATGCAAAGGAAGCAGAGACATGGGTCATGATGAAGAAGGTGCTGGTGAACGATCAGCCCGTCTGGAGCCTTCACGAAAAAGTACCGGCGGACGGATTTGTCAGAATCAAGGAGTTCTACAAAAAGCAATATGTGAACAAGGGCGGCTTTAAGCTGGAAGCGGCGCTGGGGCGGTTTGGAATCGACGCCGTGAACAAGGTGGCGCTGGACTGCGGGGCCTCTACGGGCGGCTTCACGGACTGCTGGCTGCAGCATGGCGCAAGGCTGGTCTATGCGGTGGATGCAGGATTCGGACAGCTGGCAGGAAAATTGGCTTCGGATGCCAGAGTGGTGAATATGGAGAGGACGAATCTGTCCGATGAGAGTCTGACGGCGCTGGATCCTAAGCCGGAGATCATCTCTCTGGATCTGTCCTATCTTTCGCTGAAAAAGGCGCTGCCGGTCTGTAGGCAGATACTGAAGGAGAAGGGGCTGATGATCTGTCTGGTGAAGCCTATCTACGAGGTGGATTCCGCCGAGATCCGCAGAAGCGGAAATATCAACCAGCGTTGCTTGCTGGGGGATGTGCTGCGGGATCTATGCGGATTTTACAGAGAGAGCGGGCTGGACATTTTGGGCTTGACCAACAGCCCCATTCGGGGCAACGGCGGGACGCTGGAATATCTCATGGCGGTGTGCTGGGGCCATGAAGCGGAAAAGAACATCAATCTGACCTACGGGGAAGAAATCGAGAGGGCGCTGGAGGCTTCTCTGGAACTTGCAGAATATAAAAAAAAATAGGTAGAGGGCATAGTGTTGTTCAATGCGGAACTGGAAACAGCATGGAACAACACAATGCCCGGAAGGATTTACGGCCAATGAACCTGTGGCAGGAAATCCTTCCAGGTAGAGGGCATAGTGTTGTTCAATGCGGAACTGGAAACAGCATGGAACAACACAATGCCCGGAAGGATTTACGGCCAATGAACCTGTGGCAGGAAATCCTTCCAGGTAGAGGGCATAGTGTTGTTCAATGCGGAACTGGAATAGGAGAGAAAAACAATGCAACTGATACAATATGCGAAATGCAGCACATGCAAAAAGGCGGTGGAATGGCTGAAGGCTCAGGGGATCTCTTATGAAGATAGGCCCATCAAGGAAAAGAACCCCACAAAGGAGGAGCTGGCCAGATGGCACGGCAGGAGCGGCCTGCCTCTGAAGAGATTCTTCAATACCAGCGGGAATTTATACAAGGAGCTGCAGCTGAAGGACAAGCTGGCGGGAATGAGCGAGGAGGAGCAGCTTGACCTTCTGGCCACAGACGGTATGCTGGTGAAAAGGCCTCTTCTTGTGGGAGACGACTTTGTCCTTGTGGGATTCCGGGAGAAGGAATGGGAGGAGCGGCTGTCTGCGGGAGCGGAAAAGAAATAGCGGCTGAAGGCTTAGGAGGGGAAAGGGCGTTGGGCATGAGGCTTAGGCCGTATTTTGGACGGCTTGATTATAAATATATTGCAGAGTGGGTGAATGATGAAAGAACCCATGGACTATGGTGCGGGAATCTGATGCCGTATCCCATGTCGGAGGAGTCTTTAGAGGCACTGCTGGAGAAGGATGCAAGGGAGTGGGACGGGCATGGGTTCATGGCCACGGAGAATGACGGGACGCCAATAGGATTTTTTTGCTATTCCGTAAACACGGCGGACAACGGGGGATTTTTGAAGTTTGTGCTGCTGAATCCGAGCTTAAGGGGCAGGGGATACGGAACCCGGATGATGAAGCTGGCGCTTAAGTATGCCTTTGACATCACCGGAGTGGATTTCGTGGGAATTAATGTGTTTCATGTCAATCAGGGGGCCAGAAGGTGTTACGAAAAGGCCGGATTCGTTCTGCAGACAGTCACGGAAGCGGTATACCGCCATGGGGACGAGGTGTGGAATAGGTGCCATATGGTCGCAGGGAGGGAGAGCCGTGGCCGGCAGGAAGGGTGCCGGACAGGGGAAACCCTTTGCCCGGCCCATAGGCCTGCCGTGGAGCCCGAAGGGGATCAGGCCCATAGGCCTGCATATCTGTACCATGGCAGTCAGTATAGGTTTGATGTAGTGATTCCCCATGAGGCATCGGGAGAACGCGAAAGAGAGTCCAGAAGGGCCATATATGCTGCGGAGACGGTGGACGCTGTGATTCCCTTTGCGCTGCCCATCAGGTGGTATCCGGACACTCCTGACGGAAAGCGGTCATTCAATTGCCAAAACGGTGTGGTGCAGCTACAATACGGCTCGCTGGATCCTCATGGAGTGGGATATATTTATAAGCTAAAGTCTCAGGGCTTCGAGAAGATAGACGGATGGCAATGGATTTCCCTACAAGAGGCAGTGCCGGAAGAGATCATGGAGATCAGAGTCGGTGATTATTTGGATCGGGTCGTCTTTTCGGAGGAGGCCAGAGCCATCAATGATTTTCTGTATGGAACCGGGGAAATGAAGGAGTGAGGACTATGGGATTATTTGACAAAAAGAAGGAAGCAAAAACCGAACAAAGCAAAGGATTACGGGAAGAGGGACAAAGCGCGGAAAAACAGCCTGAGAACAAGCAGGGACAAGGGGAAGGAAAGGTGTATATCAAAGGGGCCGGGGGAACCATTGTCACCAAGTCCATTTTGAACGGCACATCGAAGCTGAAGTGGCTGTTTCGGCAGGAGAGCGACCATGGAAACGGCTGGGTGGCGTTCGGGGACAAGGACTCTCAGGAATATGTGGATGATGCCAACAATATGGCCATTGTGGATTTCAACACTCTGGCCAATATAGAACCCACAGTGGTGAATGTATTCTACATGCCGGTGGGCAGTGATCTGGAATTTTGCTCCGATAAGACCGGGAAATATTTTGTGGATACAAGGACGGGAAAGGAAATCCGGGAACCGGTGAAGCATCCTGCGCAGATAGGCTTTGAGAAGAATCTGCAGTTTCTCAACCAAAAGACATATCCGGCAGAGTTCTTTCAAAACCTTTTTACCGAGAGTCCTAAGGTCAAAGTGATTGAGGCGGGAGTGGCCGATTTCCCCACCGGAGAGGTGGTGCTGGCAGATCCTATCGCGTATCTGGGAAGCCGATATGAAACGGTTCTGGACAAGGGGATTCCTGAGGGAAGCTATCCCGTGGAGCTGGCGCTGTGTCTGTCCCGGATTGCGGGGCTTCGGATTGCCGCCGCAAGGCTTTTGATCAGCTCCAGACAGCCCGTCCGGTATGAGATTGCCATGCCCAAGGGGAAGAAAATAGAGGATCTGGGAAAGCCGGGAGTCTTCACCTATTTTGGCGTGGATACGGGGCTTGCCTGCTTTGCGGACGGGAAGCTTTCGGAGGAAAGCCGGATATTTTTTGAGAAGTGGCAGAAAGAGAATCCGGGGAAAAACAAGTATATAGACTATTTTCAGGCTCTTTTTCAGGAAAGCTATGAGGCCCATCCTGAGTTTCAGAACCGGGGCGGGAGCTATCTGGAGTGGAAGCTGCCGGAGAGCGGAGAGAGGGCGTTTCTGTTTTCCAGCGGCATGGGAGACGGGATATACAGCGGATACTGGGGGCTGGATGCAGAGGGGGAGGCCGCTTGTCTGGTGGCGCTGTTCATGAACCCGGAGTATTTTTAAGGACTGATACGTCTGGGGTCTGCCGTATCCGAAAGCATGGCGCAAGGACCGCACACTTTCCGGACCATGAATGTATAAGGGAGTTTTTTGGGCGGGGGCAAAGCCCCGCCTATAGTTCGTGACAATAGAAGATTCGCCAAGCGTGGATTCTATAGTTTTGCCTCCCCGTCTTGTATGGCTCGTTCCAGAGCATTTAGGATCCGCACCGGAAGCAGGAGGCTTTCCGGAGGCTCCACGGGAGAATTGCAGCGCAGGGCTTCTATGAATTTGGTGAAACCCTGAAGATAGATTCCGGATATGTCTATGCCGGACCATACTACTTCGGAGGAGGCGTAAAGGGCGGCATAAAAGCTGGGCACCTCGGAAAAGTTGATGGTTACGGTAAAGGTGTCGTATTTCACGATGGCGATGAGATTGCCGCAATGGACATCGGCCTTGATGCTGCGAACCTTCGTTCCAAAGATCGTGGTGAGGATCTCCGCCCCGTGTCCGCCGTAAAAGTAGATGCCTCCATAGGGGCTGCGAATTTCTCCGGGAAAGTTGAATGCTCCGGAGATAAAGGTATTGCTGTCCTGCAGCCGCAGAAATTCGCTTTTCAGGCGCAGTACATCGGGACAGTATTTGCAGGTGGAGCCTCCGGCCAGAACTGTTTTTTTCGACTCTGCCAGCCGGATCAGCTTCCGGCATTCCTCAGGATCTATGGTCACGGGCTTGTCTATCCAGACGGGGATGCCCCGTTCCAGAAAGGGCAAGGCGCTCTGGCAGTGGGTGCCGCCATGGCGGTAGACGATCATCACCGCGTCTACCTGACCGTACAGCTCCTCCAAGCTTTCCGCCACATGAGGAATCCTGCAGGTCTTTGCCACACAGGTGGCGGACAGGGGCGTATCGCCTAAAATGTGGGTGACTTTAACGTCGGGAAAGAGAAAGCCGCCCTTCTCATCCGGCAGATTGGCCAGTCTGGAAAAGGCCGATGCGTGGGAATTGTCGGATCCTATGATGCCGATTCTGAACATAATGATCTCCTTTCGCTATAGATTTAGTACAATAATGCCCACGGTGCCGGCTAAAATGCCCAGCTTTCCTCTGAGGGTGAGCTTCTCCCGGAAGAAAACGGCACAGCAGAGGGCAACGCCTAAAACGATGCTGCCCTGAACCAGAGGGAAAAGGTAGCTTCCCTTCGTCTGCCCGGAGAGAAGCGTCAACAGAAGATTGCCTCCCATGGAGGTGAGGGCCAGCAGACATACGGGCAGGAGGTTTCGGCGCAGAACGGATAGGGGCTTGGGCAGAGCGTCCTGCCCGACGCAACGGCGGGATAGGATCAGAAGGCACAGAGCGTAACAGAGGGTCGCGCTGCCGAAGCCTATAAACATCATGCTCAGGGCCTCACGGCCTCCTGCAAGATGCTGCTGGGTCTTTTGGACGATGCCGCAGCTGCCGTTGCAAAGAAAGGTCAGGAGGCAGAAAAGAAGCCATTTTCGGCCGGATTTTTCCTTCCCGCCCGATGCGCTCAGGCAGTAGAAGGCCCCCAGAAAGAAAAGCAGAGCCGCCCCCAGAGAGAGGGATGGCCTTTCCCTGAAAAATAAAATCCCGGCCCCCGCCGGCAGCAGCATGCTGGCCGACAGATAGAAGGAGGCGTAGGAAAGAGGGCCGCAGGAGATGGCGGATAGGTAAAACAATATGGTCATGGAAAAGCAGAGCCCAAACAGCCCGCCGCAGAGCAGGGTAATAGGGCTGAAGCCCCTTTGCTCAGGGAAGAGCAGGCATGACGCTCCTGCCAAAACGGCGGCAAATAGGGTGAAAAAGCAGTTGGAAAGCAGCTTTTCTGCCAGAGTATCTGCCTTCACCAGCTTCAGGCTCAGGCTCTGGAGCACAAATAGGATGATAGTCAATATAATCAGCGGCGTGGTCATGATAACCTCATTTCTGTATGACCTTTCATACAAGATCTTTTTAGGGTCTATACTATTACATAATCATAGGGTATCTGCTTGGGCTTATGGGATTGCTCCTGATAAGCTACTTTATATGTTTGATCCATTCTTCTCCGGGCAGGGGGAGAGAAATTCCTGCCACAAGTGATCATACTGCCCCTTGTCTTTGGAGGCAAAGTCCCTTAAGAGGGCCGCCGCCCTTTGTGCCCCGTCCGCCAGCAGATCAGCTGTGGTGGCGGCCATCAGAACCGCCGGGGCCAGATAAGCCATCCGGGGATCTGTCACGCGGAAATCCTTGCTGTGCAGAGCTCCGGCAAAGCCGCTGACAGTGGGCTGTATCACCGGCATGATATAAGACAGATCCCCCATATCCGTGCTTCCGCAAAAAGGACGGTTCCAGCTCACGGAGGCCTCCGGAAACAGAAGGGCTGCATTGTCCGCAAAAATCTGGGATAGCGCCCGGGCTTCCTCCAGAGGAAGATAACCGGGCAGATCCTCGATTTCGGATTCGGCGCCCAGAGCGTAGGACGCCCCCCGGATGGCTCGGTTTACTTTGGCGTTGGCATCCGCCATGGCGTCCAGAGAGGCAGCGCGCACATAGCTTTCCATGCGCACGTCCGCGGGCACGGTATTGACCATGTCCCCGCCCTTGGTGATGATGGGGTGGATCCGCACATGGTCTTCGTCCCGGAAGGTCTCCCTCAGGGCGTGGATGCACATAAGGGCTGCCGAGGCCGCATTCAGGGCGTTCACCCCTAGATGGGGGGCGCCTCCCGCATGGGCCTCCTGCCCCTTGAAGCGGACGGACTTGCCGATGAAGCCTCCTGCCGTGGAAGAGACACAGACTTGGGAAACGGGGCTGTCGGATAAGGCGTGAACCATCATGGCTATGTGTATATCGTCAAAGCACCCTTCGCTGATGAGCTGCTGCTTGCCGCCCAGATAACGGATTTTTCCGGAGGCCAGCAGGCTTCTGCGATAATCGATTTCCACATACTCCTCTGCGGGAGCGGCAATGAGGCAAATGTTTCCTGCAAGCTCAGGCAGGGCTTTTGAAAGGGCCATGCCCGCGCCCAGCATGGCGGTGAGCCCTGCGTGGTGGCCGCAGGCGTGGGCGGCTCCGGTAATGGGGTCAGCCTGAGGGTGGTTTGGGCTGACCACCGCATCCATTTCACCCAAAATGGCGATGTTTGGAAGCAGGGGATCTTTTGCGCCCGGAAGCCATGCCTTTATGCCGGTGAGCCCCCATGTGGCCATATCGGTGACGCCTATGCCAAGAAGGGCTTCCTGCAATTTGCGGTGGGTACGGTGTTCCCGGTATCCCAGCTCAGGATGCAGAAAGATATCTTCGCCAAAGGCGTAGAGAGAATCCCTTTCTTCCATTACATAGTCGCAGAGCTTTTGCTTCAGATTGTTTGGATTGTTCATTCTGTTATGGTTTTCCTTCCCTATCATATCCGCGTAGAGCCTTTGGGTCCCATTGGCCCCAAAGCCATTAGGCTCCTCATAAGACGGCAGGAGGTCAGTGGCGTTCTGAGTTCCAGCGCTCCAAAAAGTTCCGGGCGAATGCATCATCATTTAATGCAGGGTACATCCTATAAACCCGGTCAATCTCCTGCATCTGGCCCTCGGAGAGGGTCTCCTCGGGATTCAGGCACCAGATTCCCTCCATCAGGCCCTGACGGCGCAGAACCTCATGGACGCCGGCGATACAGCCCCGGAATCCGTTTGCCACGTCAAAAAAGGCGGCGTTGCAGTCGGTGATCTGGGCTCCCAGAGTCAGGAGCTTTGCAGGAATGCTGTCCTTTCCCTGATAGGCCTTGATGGCGGCAAACTGCTCCGCCACCTTCTTTGTCCAGACGCACCAGTGCCCAAGCAGTCCTCCGGCAAAATATTTTGTGATTGTCTGTCCGTCTATGTCGAAACAGAAAGGCGTCAGGAGATCAGAAACTATATTGTCGTCATTTCCGGTGTAGAGAGCTACTTCGTCCCGACGGGAGGAAGCCGCGCAGCCTCTGACCAAATCCAGAGTCTGGTATCTGTTGAAGGGAGCGCTTTTCACGGCCACTACGTTTTGGATGTCCGCAAGCCTTTTCCAGTAAGAGAAGGAAAAGCGCCTGCCTCCAACTGAAGATTGCAGGTAGAAGCCGATTACGGGCATGAGGGCGGCAACCTCCTCCGTGCGCTGCAGCATCTCCTCCTCGGATAGGTGATTCAGCCCTCCGGGACTTAGAAGGACAGCGTCATAGCCCAGCTCCTTGGCCAGAAGCGCCTCCTGACGGGCCTGAGGGGTTTCCCCGCATACGCCGGCGATGCGCACCAGAGTTTTTCCGGAGGTTCTTTCAAAATCATCCAGCTCCTCGGCCACGGTTTCCAGCACGGGGCGCAGCAGATCGAATTCCGGATCCCGGATTTCAAATTGAGTGGTATGTACGGCGGCTGCCACACCGCCTGCCCCTGCCTCCAGATAGTAGCGGACCAGACGGCGCTGCCCCAAGGGGTCAAATTTCCTATTTTGGTCAAGAACCAGAGGGATGGCGGGGATCACGGTGCCGTTATGCAGAATTTCCAGTGCTTTTTCATGTCTGTCCATTGAAATTGTCCTTTCTTTTCTCATTGTTTTCCATATCTTTAATGCTTTTAAAGGGCGCGGCCTATCAGTAGCTTCCCTTTCTTTCCTCGAAATGAGTGGGCTTGTTCAGGGCCCGTCCTCCGTCCATGATCCATCTGGCCTGCCATTGGATCAAGGTGTCCAGTGAGACAGAGGGATAGCCGAAAAGAGAGAACATTTTTCCGGCGTTGTTCAGGTAGGCGGTATTTTGCTCCTGACCGGTAAAGATAGGCTCCTTTCCCAGAAGGCGTCCCAGCTTCATGGCAGTTTCCCGGACGCCGGCGGTTTCCGGCCCCGTCACATTGAGCTTAAATACGCTTTTGTCCGCATGGAGCAGCAGGCGCAGGGCGGCTTCGTTGGCGTCTCCCTGCCAGATACAGTTGAAGCTGGGGGTGGCCACTGATATGGGCTCGCCGCTCAGGATGTTCCGGGCCAGATCGTAGAGTACGCCGTAGCGCAGATCCACCGCGTAATTCAGACGATATAGGGCCACCTTGGTGCCGAAGGTCTTTGCGGCATATTCAAACATCCGTTCCCGGCCCTGACAGGACATACAGTATTCACCCACAGGCTCTGTGGGGGTTTCTTCCGTTGCGCCGCCGCTGTGAACGGGCACCTTGGGATAGATGTTTCCGCTGGAAAACACTACAATGCGGGAATCCTTATACCGCTGGGCCACTCCGGATGGCAGCCAGGTATTCATAGCCCAGGTCAGGTATTCCTGCCCGTCGGTTCCGAACTTGCGCCCTGCCATATAAATAATGTTGGGGGCGTCGGGAAGAGCTTCCAGAGCCCCGGGAGCCAGCAGGTCGCTGCTGATAATTTGGACGCCGTTCTCCCTCAGCAGCTGAACCGCCAGAGGATCGCTGAACCGGGAGACGGCCATTACCTTGATCTGTTGATCCATGCCGGCTTCCCTGAGGGCGTTCTGGAGCAATAGGCAGAGGGTTGGCCCCATCTTGCCTCCGGCTCCCAGCACGAGAACGTCGCCATCCAGTTTTTTGACATCCCCGACCAAGGCCTGAGAAGGGGTGGTCAGCAGGGCGTCCAGTTTATCTTCCGTCCAGATTTCGTTTTTCTGCATATTTCTTTCCTCCTTTGATCAATTGAAATATGGTGCGGCAATGATGCCGTTATAGGAACCGTTCATA
>ERZ779626.206-NODE-206-length-40035-cov-8.590870_pt1 | contig 40035 bp, 39 predicted proteins | sample MGYA00514209_ERZ779626 | MGnify/ENA primary metagenome ERZ779626 (study PRJEB29562, sample SAMEA4376713) | mouse gut metagenome | isolation source: Cecum | study: EMG produced TPA metagenomics assembly of the A DSS colitis mouse model was used to assess the...
AAGCTGGCCAGATGGAAAGCAAAACGGCTATCTCCTCTCTCTTTCCTGCTGTTTTTCGCCCATATGTATCTTTTACGCTTTGCGGCCTGCCTGGACATTTCCCTGGCAGGCCACTTTTCGACAAGCTGGAACGCCGGATAAACTCCGCCGTTCTTGTGGAATTCTCCAGAAAAATACGGTATAATGAGGCTGTGGAAAAAGCCGCGACAGTTAGGAGGGGTCGGCCGTGCTGAAAGTAGTCATTGCGGACGATGAGGCGGGGGTGTGCCAGCTGATCCTGATGCTGGCGGACTGGGGCGGACTGGGGCGGACTGGGAATGGAGGTGGCCGGGGTGGCCTCCAACGGATTGGAGGCACTGGAGCTGGTGGAGCGGCTTCACCCAGATATTCTGATCACAGACATTCGGATGCCGGGCTGCCACGGGCTGGAGCTGATCGAGCGGGCCAAGGACGAGTTTCCCCAGCTGGAGATCGTCATTATCAGCGGCTACGCCCATTTTGAGTTCGCCCAGACCGCCATCAAGCATGGTGTGGGGGACTATCTGATCAAGCCCATCAAGCGGGAGGAGCTGATGGCCACCCTGGAGAAGCTGGGCCGGCGATGCCGCCGGCGCAACCAGTCCGCCGCCGAAATGGAGCAGCTGCGCCAGAGCAGCCAGGAAACGGAGAACCTGCTTCGGCTGCGTCTCCCCCTGGACATCCTGAACCAGCGGCTGAAATCCATGACGGAGGACGCCCTGTGGGAAACCTGCCGCTTCCGGCCGGAATCGGGGCTGTATCAGCCTGCGCTGTTGAAAATTGACGTTCCCTCCGGCTGCGTTTCCACCGCTACCATGGCGATTATCCAGGAAAAGGTGACCACGATTTTCCAGCGTGAGCTGTGCGGCGTGTGCGGCGAAACGCTGATGGCATTCCAGCCGGGCTGGGGCTGCTGTCTGCTGGGCTTTGGGGCGGGGGAGCAAAACGCGGCACGCAAGCACCTCCGCAGCTGCCTGAACCAGCTGCCGGCCCAGCGCTCTATGTTTGGCGCGGTGGAATTTTCGCTGGCGCTTGGTCCGGCGGTGGCCCGGATCGGGGCTCTGCCCGCCTCTGCCCGGACCGCCCGCCAGGTGGCGGCCAACCGGCTGACAGAGGGGACGGGGCGGCTGCTGGAGGGAACCCCCAAGCCCGCGGGTTGGGATCGGAGCCGGGCGCTGGAGCAATACCGCCGCAGAATAGAGCGCGGGATGGAGGGGCTGGACGGCCGGCTGCTGGACGAGGCCGTTGAGGAACTAGTCCAAGGGGGCCAGGAGGTTCCCCATATGCAGGGCTGGGAGCTGTTGGAGCTGATTATCAGCGCGGGGCGGCTGTTTCTGCTGCGGCCGGAAATTGAGAACCGGGACCGGCTCAGGCAGGAGTTTGAAGCTGCCTGCGATTGCTGCGACCGGGGTACGGAGCTGGTTCAGTGCTTGGTCTGCCTGCGGCGATCTAAAGCACTTTACGCAGAATTTTAAAAAAGATACGAACTTGAGTCCGGGCCAGTATCGGAAGCTGTACGGATGAGCCCGCGCCGCTCTATATGGGTCTGCCGGACAGAGCTTTTCTCATACGCTGGGAGCGCTATACCGGCAATCCCGGCGGTATCTGAGGAGGGGCCGCCATGGAACACCGCGGATCATTTTATCTGTCATACCGCATCAGGGTTATCAGAGGAGCGCTGATCAGTCTGCTGCTGATCCTCCTGACGGCGGCGCTGGTCCGTGGGATTCTTCGCGGTGAGTCTGTCGGGCTGCTGTGGGCGGCGCTGGCCGTGCTTGGTGTGGGCGAGCTGGCCGTGCGGCGCTGGATCTACGCCCCTTTTTTTGACACGAGAACGCGCCCTCCGGCTGATTGTGGAGGGCGGAGCGGATGAACAGGAGGAGGGCGCGGCGTCAACCTGCGCACTTTCCCCTGCGGAGGAGCAGACGTTCCAGCAAATGCGGCTGGCTATTGATCCGGTCCACCTGTTCAATCTGAACAAACGGCAGGCCCAATATCTGGCGCTGCAGAACCAGATCAATCCCCATTTTCTTTACAACACGTTGGAGAGTATCCGCAGCGAGGCCATGCTGACTAAGCTGGACAGCGTTGCCGACATGACGGAGGCTCTGCAATGAGGGAAGAAGTGCTGCGCATGACCCATGTAACCTGCCGGGGGCAGGGGAGTACGTCCCTGCGGGACCTTAATTTGAATATTTTCGCCGGAGAAATCATGGGGCTGATCCCCCTCAACGGCGGCCGCGGCATGACGGTGCTCATTGACCTGCTGCGGCGGAACCTGCCGCTGCAGCGCGGGAACATCTACTATAGGGAGGAATTGATCAATACATGGCGGGCGGCGGCCCCCGCTACAACTTGCAGTCATTGGGGAGCGGCCGGATCACTCCATGATCTTCTCCCAGCTGAGCTATCTGGACAATCTGGGGATAACGCTGGACCACCGCCTGCCGGAGTTGTGGCTCAGCCGACGGGTGCAGAGGGGCCTTCGGCAGGAGTGCGAGAGCAAACAGGAGACAGAGGTGTTCGATTTACCGCCGGGCAAGCTTTTGACTCAGCAGAAATACGACGTGGTCTACCTGCGTATCCTGCGGCAAAATCCAAAGGTGGTTTTCTGCATACAGCCGTTTCAGGGAGCGGATATGGAACTGCGAATTCATATCTGGAAGCTCCGGGAGCAAGTCCTGGAGAAAGGCGCCGCGCTGGTTATTCTGGACATTAACCTGGCGGACTCCCTATCAGCCGGGGCGGCGGGAACGTGTTGATCCGGGTATACAATTACCTGCCGGACGAGGAGATCGACTACCACTCCAACGTCACCGTCCACACCGATGGGCGCACTTGCACGGTTCCGGCGGGAACCCAAATCCGGCTCACCCCCGGCGAGAGCATCCACATCCAGCAGCGGCTGTACCACGACTTGAAAATGTCATGATTGGGCGTCCTCCCGCCGGGAATATACTGCCACAAGGATTGCCATGACCGCTACAGCCAATCCGATCAGTACATCTGCCGCAGTCAGCCATACCAGCCAAGGCGCAGGGGAGTAGTGAATTCGGGAGCCAGGGGCAGCGCCCTGCATCAAATTGGAATTGACCAGCGTGTAGGAAACGTTTTTGATGGAGCGGCGCAAGAGATATTGGGCTGTAGGCGATTCGGTATCCGTGGGGGTAAGCTTTACGCCGTAACTGGTATTGAGCAGCGCGTCACACCCTGCTCTGAGCATCTTATCAAGCTGATTTGCGTTGCCATTGAGGTGGATGTCAGACAGGATAAAGCCTTCAAAGCCCCATTCCCCCCGCACGACCTGGGTTAACAGGGCATAGTTGGCGGCGACCCACTCGCTGCCGATGGCACAGTCCGCAGCCATAATAAAATCCCCGGCTTTCATAACGCGCCGGGACAATGCACCCTCTGCGCCCACATAGGCCACGGTCTTTTCCGCGTTTTTCAGCGTCAGCTCAAAGGGGCGCAGATAGATCTCCCGCAGGGCCTGCTCGGTGAGCCAGATAGTGGTATGGGGGGTGCGGTGGGCCTCGGTGTCCATAGGGCCCAGATGTTTTACCGCGCAGAACAGCCCCGCATCTCCCGCGCCGGATACCACCTGCGCACCCAGCAGCCCCGCCAGCAAGGGATCTTCGCTGAAATACTCGGAGCATCGTCCGTTGAACGGGGAACGGCGGAGGTTCAGCCCCGGCGCATACCAGCCGTTGATGCCGCACAGAATGGCCTCTTGCCCCACCATTTCCCCGAAGGCGTATGCCAGATCTAAATTCCAGGCGGCGGCCAGCACTGGGGAGGCCGGATAACCGCACACCCCGGAAATCCAATTCTTCCCCGACTGGTCGGGAAAGGTGAGACCCTGGGGGCCGTCCCGCTCCGAAGAGGCGGGCTTGCCGATAGCGTCCACCGCCCCGGTTTTGTAAGCGCCCTCAAACAAGGGCCAGCCGCAGTTCCTCGGCATCGGCAAAGGTGAGCTGGTTCAAAAGGTCGGTCCACATGGGGTCGTGGTAGCTTTTGCCCCGCAAATTGGCCAGCACCAGGCCGCTGTCCTCCCCAGTGACGGGAGCGGTTTTTCGGTAGACGGCACTGCCAGGGACGTTGCCCAGCAGGGGGTCGGTCTGACAGTCAAACTTGGTGGAGTCGGCCTGGGCGATCCACTCCGTCACCGTGTCTGACGCATTCCGATCTTGTTCGGTGGGTGCAGTGGGCTGGGTTCCCTGCCAGTCCGAGCGGGATAGGATCACCGCGCCGCTCACCAACGGATCGGCCATATAGGCGTCGATTTGCGGGAAACGGTTGACTGCTGCCTGCTCGCCGCGCCGGGGGTTCCGGCCGTTATACCAGGCGGTGGCGGGCACGGTAACCTCCCGCGTGTCCAGGACTGTGTGGGAATCGGCGCGCAAGGAGACGGTATACGCCCCTGCCTCCAGCATGTAGCACCCGGCGGTGCCGTCTCCGTTGTCCCGAGCGGAGCAGTACGAGGCCATATCCTCCATAGCAAAGTACAGCGCCACGTCCTCATACGCTCCCGGCTCCAACGACCCGGTCTTCCCGAAGCACACCAGCACACTGGCTGGCTTTTCTACTCCCAGCTCCCGGTCCAATTCGGTATAGGGGGCGGAAAAGTAGACCTGCACAGCATCCTTTCCGGCGTACTGGTCCCCGGTGTTGGTCACTCGAACGGTGAGCCGGACCTCATCCCCTTCCACCCCGAAAGATCGGATCTCCTGATGGAAGGTCGTGTAAGACAGGCCGTGGCCGAACGGGTAGAGTACGCCGTTCTCCCTGCAATAGAAGTCTGTCAACGCTTTTTCCTCCCAGGCGGTCTCATAGTAGCGGTAGCCCAAGTATACCCCCTCCTCATACTCCCGAAAGGGGGTGCGAGCCATGTCCTGCCAGTATTCGGCAGACACCATGGTGGTAAAAGCATTTTCGTACAAAAAGCGGTCGCTGCCATCGTCCTGGTTCGGGAAAGTAGGGTCGCGCTGGAAATTGGCCGCCCAGGTATCGGGCAGGCGGCCGGAGGGGGTCACCCTTCCCGTTAGGATATCTCCCAGGGAGAGATATCCTGTGCTTCCCGCACCCCCCAGCCAGAGGATAGCGGACACGCCAGGGTCATCCTCCAGCGCGGCTGCCTCCATCTGTGATGCTGTGGCCAGCACCACCACCACAGCATCGCAGACCCTTTTGGCATAGGCAACCGTGTCCAGTTCGGCGGCGGTGGGGGCGAGCATATGAGGCGTACCGTCATGGTAGACAGAGGTGGACGCATCCTGGTTTTCCCCAGCCTGCCGGCCGATAAAGACGATCCCCACTGTCCCGGCGCAGGAGTCCTCCGTCCCCTGGTAGACCGATGGGGCAAACTCATACAGCGCCTGCCCCTCCATAGCGGCGGCGGACGGATGACAGGCCGCGATCTGCTCGTTTTCCGCCAGACTCGTCCCTGCGCTCAGAGCTTGGGCGTACCGTTCCTCCAAGACGGGGTTGATCTGGGCAAAAGCGGCGGACAAGCCCTCCGACGGGGTGGATACTCGATCTTCCCCGCTGTCGATGGCAGATGAGCCGGTGCCGCCGTAAAAGGGCAGGACGTAGCGCAGGCCGAAGGGAGAGATGACGGCGTCCTCCGGTAGGGGGAGCAGGCCGTCGTTTTTCAACAGGACGATTCCCTCGTCGCTGATTTGGCGGGAGAGGGTGGTGGCTGCGGCCAGCGCCTCTTTTTTATTGGCATAGCGCTGTTCATAGTAAGCGGTGTCCAGCTGTCCCGTATCGCTGACGGCGGTGACTGTCCGGGTGCCCCGGCCGAATAGCCTGTCTAGGGTGTCGGCATTTGCACACATACCCATCGTCACGGTGAAGGCCAATGCCGTCAGCAGCGCCATCAGGGGCAGCAAAACCTGCCGCAGCCGCCGGGCGGTGGGCCATGTCCGATGCTCCATTTCCTGCCCTCCTTAGCGGTGCAGATATTTATCGGGATCCAGCGGGAACAAGATGTTTAGGTTAAACACCTGGTTTTTGGCATGAAAGCTGATGGTGCCGCCGTATTTTTCCACAATGAGCACCATGCTTTTGACGCCGAAACCGTGGTAGCCCGTCTTTGCCTGGTCGGAAACGGGCAGTCCCCGTTCCATGTGGATTTCCCCGCCGTAGTAATTGTGGGAGTTGATGGACAGGAGGGCGTGTTCGGCTCGAACACTGAAGCTGATCACCCGTTTGTCCGGCTCCAGGGCCACCACGCTGCGGATGGCGTTGTCCAGCAGGTTGCCGAACAAGGAATAGATGTCGCTGTCCGCCATAAAATTCAGCTTGGCCCCGTCGGCAATGCAGCTGATGGTGACGCCGTTTTTCTGGCAGTAGAGGTTTTTCTCCGCCAGGATGATGTCCAGGGCCTGGTTGCCCGTTTTGACGATGGTTCCATAGATAGAGATGACGCTTTCCATTTCCTCCAGCGCGGCGGGATCAATGGATGTCTGGCGGCTGATGGCACGGATTTGATGCTTCATGTCGTGGCATTTGACGTTGATCAGGTCGATGGTCTGCTTGGAGATCTCGTACTGCTTCTGCTCCTGCCGCCACATCTGATATACCACCTCAAGTTCGTTCTCCAGCGACTTTTGGAGCAGCAGGGAGAACAGGATCACCAGCACCGACAGGCTGCAGATCACGTTGGTCAGTGAGGCGGCCAGATAATAGACCAAATCCAGGTTTTCATACTTGTGGTAGGTGACAAAGGCGTTGAGGACGATTTCCACCAGCACCACCAGCGCCGCCAGCACCAGCAGGGAGGGACGCTGAATGGTTACTTCCTCGTCCTTTTTCAGCCGCCGGCCGAAAATCTGATAAAGGCCCCAGTACACCAGGGCGTACACTTCAAAAAAGATGGCGGTGGGAATGGGGTCGAAGCGGGCGGCGGCGCTGGAGTACACCTGGGTGGTGCCGGAAAAGCCGCAGATGGTGAGCACGATGTCATAGCATACCGAGGCCAGGTGCTGCACGCTGTACCCCGCCACGGTGCAAAATACGCACCCCCGCCAGCCGGTGTCGAAGCACAGCCTTGCCGCCGGGATGGTAAGGGCAAAAAAGACCAGGAACATCACCGAGGTGTACAGCGCGTCGTAGTTGAGGATGGGAAAGACCAGCGCCATCAAAAAACAGCCTGCCGCTGCCGCCGCCGTGCGCAGGGGAAAGCGGCTGCGCAGCGGCAGACGCAGCAGAAACATCCCCTGGGCGATGAGCAGGGCGGCCATAAATTGCAGCTTATAGACGAATAGGCTGGTAAGCTGCATCAGCCGATCCCCCCTCCCAGATAATCATTAAGGGCTTGGACGAAGACCTTGCGCCGGGGGCGGCTGATCTGAAGCGACTGGCCGTCCACCAGCACTGTGTGGCCCTGAACGGCCTGGACATAGTTCAAGTTCACCAGGTAGCAGCTGTTACACCGGGCGAACATAGCCGGGTCCAGCGCAGCCTCCGCCTCCCTCAAGTTGCCGTAAGCGTTCACGTCGCCGCCGGTGGTGTGGTAGACCATTCGGTGGCCGGAAATTTCGATGTATTTGATCTGAGACGCGGACAGGCGCACCATATGGTCGGACAGAGTGACAAGCACCTCCCCCTCCCGGCGGGCGGCCAGCTTGCCTAGGAGACGGTGGATTTTCAGCGCAAAATTGGCATAGGACACCGGCTTGACAACGAAGTCCAAGGCATCCACTTCATAGCCCTTTACGGCGAACTGAGCCATGTTGGTCACGAACATGAGGGGCACCAACTGATCCACCTGCCGCAGCGCGGCGGCGGCGTCCATGCCGCTGGTTTTGGGCAGGCAGATGTCCATGAGTACCAGGTCATAGACCGGGCGGTAACGGTTTAAAAACGCCTCGGCGCTGACAAAGTGGGTGACCGTGAAGGTGGTGCCGTATTCCTCTGTGTAGCGGGCAAAATGGGAGCGGAGGATCTCAGCCTCCTCCACCTCATCCTCCACGATGGCGATATTCCGGTTCACACCCATCACATCCTTTTTCCTGTATTATATCACAAAAGCGCCCGGCTGCCAGATGCAATTTATGTATGCAAAATGACAGGATACGTGATTTTGTGGAAATTAAAAAAAGAAGATGCTATCATACACTCACGGACGCCGGACCGGCGCCAATCCGGGCGGCGCAAATGACAAAATTTGAGGAAGGAGCAAAGAACATGAAAAAGATGAAGCGGACGCTGGCCCTGCTGCTGGCGGCGTGTATGCTGCTGGGCCTGTTGGCCGCCTGCGACAGCGGAGAGAAACCCTCAGAGGGGCCCGACACGCCTGACCCCTCCGGCACCCCGGTGATCGTGGACGAGGAGTACCCCATTACCCCGGAAGAGCTGGGCTCCGGCGAGGTGAAGTGGAGTGAGGAGAAGACCGCCGACGGCTGGATGAAGGTGACCAACGACGGCGGCGAGACCCTGGGCTTTTCCCCGGACAGCGGCGTGAAGCTGATCCAGGTGGGCGGGTACGCCTTCAAGGATTTGAACCGCAACGGCAAGCTGGACCTGTACGAGGATTGGAGGCAGGAGGATGAGGCAAGGGCGGAGGACCTGGCCAAAGTGATGAACCCCAACCAAATCTCGGGATTGATGGTCTATGCCGGTGGGTTAAACAACAATATTTCAGGCAAATTGGACGAAACCCAGACAGCCGCTCTAGATGACGCCGTTCGGTCCATGGGGGCTTCGTCCCCTACATACGAGATCAAAGACCAGGCCGAATGGTTCAACGCCATGCAGACCTACGTCGAGGGACTCGGCTACGGCATCCCTGTGATGCTGGCCTGCGACCCCAGAAACAGCGGCTGGGGGATTGGGCTGTCCCACTATCCCGACAATATGGCCTTGGCGGCCACCTTCACCCCCGAGCTGGCCAGGGAAGCCATGGAGCAGCTGTCTAAGGAGTACCGCGCCAGCGGATTGGGTACGCTGCTGGGATCTCAAATCGACCTGGCCACCGAGCCGCGCTGGGGCCGCAACAGCGCCACATTTAGCGAAGATCCCGCGTTGGCCCGGGATATGGCCAACGCCGCCATCAGCGGCCTGCAGTCCACCTATGATGAGAATGGTAACGACCTGGGCTGGGGGCTGGACAGTCTCAACGCCATGATGAAGCATTTCCCCAGTGACGGCGCCGCCCAGAGCGGGCGGGAGGCCCATGACTCGACCGGTTCCTTCAATATCTATCCCGGCGATTCGTTCCAGAGCCACCTGATCCCCTTTGTCGATGGAGCGCTTAACCTGGACAGCAAGACGGGGATGGCCAGCGCCGCCATGATGTCCTACTCCATCGCATGGTCCGAGGATGAGGAGTACGGCGAGCTGGTGGGCTCCGCGTTCAGCGAGTACAAGGTGCAGCTCCTGCGCTCCTACGGCTTTGACGGCGTGATCTGCACCGACTGGCAGGTCATCGACGACAACGGGAAATGCTGGGGTGTGGAGGACCTGAGCCAGGCCGAGCGGGTGGAAAAAGCCCTTCTCGCTGGTGTGGACCAGTTCGGCGGCAACAGTGTCGGCGATATCCGTCCGGGCATTGATCTGCTGATTGAGAACATGGGCGAGGAGGCTGCCACCGAGCGCCTTCAGGACAGCGCCCGGCGGCTGCTGAAGAACTATTTCCAGATCGGGCTGTTTGAGAACCCCTACCTGGACGTGGCGGCGAGCGTGGCCCTCGTTTACAGCCATAACGAAGAGGGCTACGAAATGCAGGAAAAAACCGTGGTCATGCTGAAGAACGACGGCGCGATCAGTGAAAACACCGGCGATGAGAAGCCCACCGTCTACGTACCCCTGGTCTATACCCCGGCCACCGAGGGCTTTGTGGGGCAAAACTTCTACTCTGCCGACCTTCCTGTCAGCATGGACATCCTGGAGCAGTATTTCAATGTGGTGACGGACACCGTCAGCGATACCCTGACTGGTCCCGCTGGCGAGGATGGCAATCCCACCCTGGCCTATGCCGACGTGATCCGCGCCACCCCGGAGCAGCTGGCCCAGTGTGATTACGCGCTGGTCTTCGCCCGCACCCCCAAGAACACCACTGGCTGGAGCATTACTGGCGGCTTTGACATGAAGACCCAGAGCTACGTGCCCCTCTCCCTCCAGTACGAATATGTGGCTGATTCGGACAGCGTACGCAAGGAGTCCATTGCCGGCAGGATGGTAGAGACTGTGGCGCAGACCCCCTACGGCGAACAGACTGTGAAAGAGCAGGAAAATCAGTCCTACTATGGGAAAGCCGCCCTCATCGACAACGCTACCGACCTGGACATGATCCTGTACGCTGCGGAAAATATGCCCGAGAGCGCGAAGGTGATTGTGGCGATGAATACGGAGGGAAAGTCCCCCGTGGCCCAGATGGTGATGAGCGAGTTTGAGGACAAGGTGGACGCCATCCTCTACGGTTTTAACATTGATAACCGCGCCTTCCTGGACATCGCCACCGGCAAGGTGGAGCCCAGCGCCCTGCTCCCCCTCCAGATGCCCGCCAATATGGAAACCGTTGAGGCTCAGTACGAGGACGTTCCCCGGGACATGGAGTGCTATGTGGATTCCGCAGGCAACACCTATGACTTTGGCTTCGGCCTGAACTGGTCCGGGGTCATTCAGGACGCGCGCACCGAGAAATACTGTGTGCCGCCTCTGACTGAGCCCGCGACCAAGCCCGTTCAGTAACACACCCCGGACAGCAGGGGGCGGCGCTCCCGCCCCCTGCTGTTTTTATACCCAGTTTTACCCAAAGGAGGTATTTTTTGTGCCGGAAAATAGTCCGAAAAAGAAGATGAACAACAAAAAATTCCTTGCCATCTGGGTGCCGGTCCTGTGTGTAGTGCTGGCGCTGGCAGTGGCAGTAAATATTCTGACCCAGGTGTTTCGACCCTACGTAGACCTGTATCTGGGCGGCGGCGATATGATCGTCACTAAGACGGAGGGCAGCGAGGACTGGGAGAGCGAATATTATGCCCTGGATTATAAGGACAAAAAGGAGACCGTGGAGGCCGCCAACGCCCTGGTGGAGGAGATCGAGGGCGAGGGCATTGTACTGCTGAAGAACAACGGCGCCCTGCCGCTGTCTGCCCCAGCGAAGGTGACGCTGCTGGGCCGGGACGCGGCAGACCCGGTGTACGGCGGCTCGGGCTCCGGTTCGGTGGACCTGGACAAGGCGGTGGACCTGCGCACCGGGCTGGAGCGGGCCGGGTTTGAGGTCAACGATGCCGTGTACGGCGTGCTCTCCGATTACGCCTCTTTTTCGGAGGAGATGACCGCCCTAGGGACCGAGCGGGTGTACGACCACCCCAAGGGGGTCATCACCATGGACAAGGGGGACTCCACCTATTACATCGGCGAAATGCCCGTGGAGGGCTATGACGGCGCCATTTCCAGCTTTTCCTCCTACGGAGACGCGGCCATCGTGACCATTGGCCGGGTGGGGGCGAGGGCGGCGACCTAACCCAGGATATGGAGGGCTGGGACGACAGCTATACCCCCGGTCAGCACCAGTTGGAATTGAACCAGGACGAGAAGGACGCTGTCGCTTTGGCCAAGAAGCATTTTGACACGGTGATCGTCCTCATCAACGCTTCCACCACCATGGAACTGGGGGAACTGGAGGAGGACGAGGATATTGACGCCATCGTCTGGGTGGGTTCCCCGGGGCAGACCGGGTTTTACGCTGTGGGCGACGTGCTGTCCGGCAAGATAAACCCCTCGGGCCGCACCGCCGACCTGTGGGCTGCTGACTTTACCCGCGATCCCACCTTTGTGAACTTCGGGAACTTCAAGTATTCCAACATCAGCGCCTCCAACGCCATCGGGAACGGCTATTTCGTCCAGTATGAGGAGGGAATTTACATCGGCTACCGCTACTACGAGACGGCGGCGGAAGAGGGCTTTATCGACTACGAGCAGTCGGTGGTGTACCCCTTCGGCTACGGACTGAGCTACACCAGCTTTGACTGGGCGGTAAGCGGCCAGGAGCTGGGAGAGGCGGATGGGACCATCTCGCTGGAGGTCACCGTCACCAACACCGGCGTATCGGCGGGCAAGGACGTGGTGGAGCTGTACTATTCAGCCCCCTACACCCCCGGCGGCATCGAAAAGTCCAGCGTGGTGCTGGGGGCCTTTGCTAAAACGGACCTGCTCCAGCCCGGCGAGAGCCAGACCGTCACCCTCACCCTGGAGGTGGAGGATATGGCCTCCTACGACTACAAAAACGAGCGGGCCTACGTGCTGGAGGCGGGGGAGTACACCCTCACCCTCCGGACCGATTCCCACCGGGTGAAGGCGGGCTGTGAGCCCATTGTGTATAAGGTGGGCAAGACTGTGGTATACTCCGGCGAGAACCACCGATCCAGCGACGCGGCCCCTGTTACCAATCAATTCGACGACCTGTCAGCCCGGTTTTCCGCCGCCCCGACGGAGGGCTCGGCGCTGAACATGAGCAGGGCGGATTTCGCGGGCACCTTCCCCACCGCCCCCACTGCTGCCGATATGACAGCTGGGGAGGAGGTCATCGCGGGCTTCCAGGCTTACGCCCCCAAAGATCATGAGGACCCGGAGGCGCAGGAACCCACTGTGGGCGCAAAAAACGGCCTCAACCTCATTGACCTGCGGGGCCTGCCCTACGACGACCCCTCCTGGGAGCTGATGCTGGACCAGCTCAGTGTCAAGGATATGGAAAAGCTGGTCCTCAACGGGATGTACGCCACTGTGGATCTGTCCAGTGTGGGCAAGCCAGCCACGGTGGACTTCGACGGTCCTGCCGGCATCAACTCCTATATGACCAGCTTGAGCTGCACCGCCTACCCCTCTGAGGTGGTCATCGCCTCCACCTTCAATGTGGAGCTGGTCCGCCGCATGGGGGAGATGGTGGGCAACGAGTCCATCGCTAACCAGGTCAACGGCTGGTACGCCCCCGCTATGAACCTTCACCGCTCCCCCTTCGGCGGGCGCAACTTCGAGTATTACTCGGAGGACCCCCTGCTGTCTGGGGCCATGGGGGCGGCCTGCGTGTCCGGCGCGGCGTCCAAGGGGCTGTACTGCACGGTGAAGCACTTCGCCGTCAACGATCAGGAGACCAACCGGGTCAACGGCGGGGGGATCAGCGTCTGGGCCAATGAGCAGGCCGTGCGGGAGCTGTACCTCAGGCCCTTTGAGTACACGGTGAAGAACGCCTCCGCCTCCGTGAAGTACATTGCCGACAGCCAGGGGACCATGGCTGAAAAGGAGCTGCCCGCCTGCACCGCCATGATGAGCTCCTATAACCGCCTGGGGGCCACCTGGGCGGGGGGCTCCGAGGCCCTGATGCGGAATGTCCTCCGGGACGAATGGGGCTTCCGGGGGCTGGTCATCACTGATTTCGACCTGTATGAGTTCATGTATCCCGACCAGGCCATCGCGGCGGGTTCCGATCTTATTCTGTCCACCGACGCCATGAAAGGTCTTGCCGACACCAAAAGCGCCACAGCCATGCAGAACCTGCGCAAGGCCTGCCATAATATTCTTTACACTGTTGCTCACTCCCACGCCATGAACGGCATTGTGCCGGGCACCATTATCTCCTATACCGCCGCCCCCTGGGAGGGCTGGCTGTCCGCCGCCAATATAGCCGTTGGAATCCTGCTGACGGCGGGTGCTGCCTGGGTCATTATCCGGGTAAGCAAAAATAGAGGGAAGAAACTTTAAGGAATATTTAGCCAGCTCATCCACCGACATACCCAATTGCTTGCGCCGGGTACGGGTCTTTTCTCCCGTCCTAAATTGTTTAGCCTATCCCTCACCAGGCGCACCGGAGACAAATATGCTCAAGAGTGAACAGCTCCGCCGCCTTCATCTGCTCCAAATGGCCGTGCTGCGGCTCCTTTGTAAGCCGGAGAAAAAGTCTGTTATATATAAGATTTTGATGGGGGAGCTGTCTAAAGCCCGTCAGTGCGGACACATGGAGCATGACGCCATGGGCGGAGAACACACGGTATTGTTTGGCTATATCTGTGATATGCCTCGTATCAGGCGGTTTAACATTGGATTGAGGGCAAACGGGAGGAAAGGAATCCTGTACTGTTTCAACTTTCAAGAGGAAGCGGTAAGACAGATCTGCGGGCCGAATATGGATATATAGTATATGGATTTTTAGGCAGTTAGGATTCTTTTATTAATTTGGGCCGGTGACGTTTAATAAAAGTAAGCTTTCGTATGGAAATGCGGTTAGTCCCCTCCCTGCACATACAGGGAGGGGACTAACTGTGAATGGGGAGAACAGGTCAAAGTACCGGCCGTTCTATCGTAGGAAGCAGCTTGTCAGCTGTCAAGCGTTTCCGCTCAACTCGCACACAATCCCGGTCTCAGCGTTTGTGACCTCCATGGTATACGCGCCGTCCGCCAAGGTGGCGGTGAAGTCCCGCGTCCCGATGAGGGCCAAAGAGCCGTCCTCGTTCTCCGCCCAGGTGCCGCTGTCCGTCTCAATCCCGGCGTTCTCCGCGTTGTAGTCCACGGTGATGAGAAATGTGCCGTCATTGCGCAGAATGGCGTGGCATTTCAGCCAGTCGTTACCGTCAATCCCCGCGCCGTCCATCTGGAGGAACACGTCCCCAGTCTGGGCGGGCGGCTCAGAGGGTGCGGGCGCGTCAGTCTGTGCAGGCTCCTCGGATTGGACGGGCACATCCTGGGAGGCATTGGGATCAGCCGCGGCCACACCGCTGGCGCGGAAGAAGCAGGCCCAGAAGATGAGCGCAAGCAGGGCGGCGAGTGCCACCACAATCCCGATCTTAACGCCAATATTCAGCTTTTCCTTGAGCGTGGTCCGCCCCAGGAACACGAACAGGGCGGCGGCGATCACGGCAGTATCCAGCACCACCAGCAGTACCGGCCAGTAAGGAGAGGTGTCCGCGGCGGCGGCTACGGCGGCGCTGTTGGCCTGGGTGTAGAGGATGTTGTGGCAGGCCCGACGCATCTCCTGCTGGGCGGTGTCGGTGCTGCTGTCCAGGTTCACACCTATGAGGCACAGCATCATGTCGCCCCCCGCCCGCAGGGCCAGGCTGATGTCCATCCAGCTGGTGTTGCCCATGGCGGAGTCGGTGACCACGGTGCCCTGGAAGCCCCACTCGTCCCGCAGAACCTCGGTGAGCAGGGCCCGGCTGGCTCCCGCCCAGGTTTCGCCCAGGTAGCTGTAGCTGCTCATCATGGCGGTGGTTTTGCACCACCTCGAAGGCCTTCAGGTAAAGCTCCCGCATGGCCTGTTCGTTGGACCACACGGAGATGGACAGGCGGTTGCTCTCCTGGTCGTTGAGGGCGAAGTGCTTCACATAGGCGTACACGCCCTGGCTGGCGTAGCCCCGGACCATAGCCGCGCCCAGCTTGCCGGACAGCAGGGCGTCCTCGGAGTAGTACTCAAAGTTCCGCCCGGAATAGGGGGTGCGGTGGATGTTTACGGCGGGGGCGTACAGGCCCACCACGTGGTTGGCGGCGGCCTCCGCGCCGAAGGTGTGGCCGAAGCTCTCCAGCAGCTCCTGGTTCCAGGACGCGCCGATGAGAGCCTCGCTGGGGTAGGCCACGCCCTTTAGGTCGCTGACCAGGCTGTTGATGCCCGCCGGGCCGTCCAGGTCGTTGGTGGCGGGCTTACCCACGCTGGCCACCTCCGGGGTGGACCAACCGCCGTTGGAGATCATCTTGGTCATGTCCTCCACGCTGAGCTGCTCCAGTAGCTTCTCCCACTTGGGATCATCGTAGTCCAGCCCCGCCATGTCCTCCAGGGTGAGGCCGTTGCTGGCGAAGGTGATGGCCGGGGCGTTGGGGTCGCTGTCGTAGACGGCACCGGCGGTGAGGGCGGACACGGTGGAATCAGAGGCTGTTTTGCCGTCTTCCCGGGCCTTGGGGGTGGTGCCCTCCCAGTCGGCGCGGGAGACGTATTGGGTGATTTGGCCGGTGGATACGTCCTCAAAGCGGTTGACGGCGGCAGTGAGATCGCCGCTGCGGGGGTTCTCCTCGCCGTAAGTGACGGTCTGGTCCACCACGTACTCCCGGCTGTCGATGGCATGGTGGGCGTTGGCCATCAGTTTGATCTCATAGGTCCCCGCCTCCAACACGTAGCACCCCGCCCCCCTTCTCGTCATAAGAGGCCATGTCGTCCACGGCGAAGGTGAGGGTGAGGGTCTCGCTCTCACCCGGTTGGAGCAGCCCGGTCTTGCCGAAGGCGGCCAGCACCACGTGGGCCTTCTCGATGCCGCCCGCGGTGTAGGGAGTGGTGAAGTACACCTGGGCCACGTCCTTGCCCGCCGCGTCCCCGGTGTTGGACACCTTCACCTTCATGGTGACGATCCCCTTGTCCACGGAGAAGTCCTCAATGGACTGCTCAAAGCTGGTATAGCTGAGGCCGTAGCCGAAAGGGTATTGGACGGTCTGCTCATAGGCCACTTCGTCGCATTGGCCTGTGGTGTTGTCGATGAACCGAGTTTCATAGAAGCGATAGCCCACGTAAATGCCCTCGACATATTCCACATAATTGCGTTTGTCCAAATTGCTGTAAGTAAAGCCGCCCGCGTTCCAGTAGGCGGGGGCGGTGGTGTGGTCGTAGGCGTAGGTATCGGGGAGCCGCCCGGAGGGGTTCACCGCCCCGGCCAGCACCTGGCCCACCGCGTCCATGCCCCGGCTGCCGGGGCCGCCGATCCACAGCGCGGCGTCCACACCGTCCTCCAGGAAGCCCAACTCCATGGCGTGGGAGGAGTTGATGAGCACGATCACCTTTTCCGAAGCCCTGGGTCTTCACCAGCTCCAGCAGATCCTCCTCGTCCTGGGTCAGCTCCAAATGGCTGCGGTTTCCCCCGGCCTGGCTGTAGCCCGCCGCCTCCATGTCCATGGGCAGGTCGCCGCCCTCGCTGCCGATGCGGGAGAATATCACCACCGCCGTGTCGGAGAACGCCTTGGCGTTTGCCAGCAGGGAATCGCCGTATTTGCCGGCGGGCACCGCGGCGGGGGTGAAGTCGGAGCCGGTGAAGCCCCCCTGGCTCTCCCGCTTCACGCCGGAGTTTTTGTAGAAGTGCACCAGCTCCTGGTTGACCTGCAGCCCGGCGTTGGTGAGGCCCTGAACCAAATCCACGTTGGCGGAGGTGTCGCTGGCCCCGCTGCCCGTGCCGCCGTAGAGGGGGGACACGGTGGCGTAGCCGAATAGATTCACCTTGGCGCCACCCGCCAGCGGCAGGGCGTTGTCCCTGTTTTCCAGCAGGACGATGCCCTCTGCGGCCAGCTCCTGAGCCATGGCCAGGGATGCCTTTTTGGTCTGCTCCAGGGTGAGCTGCTCTGCCGTGACGGAACCGTTGGCTCCGGGCAGGTGGCTGTTCAGGTTTGCCGCCATGAAGGTGTTGATGGCGGCAAACATCTGGATGCACACCACGTTGACGATCAGCGCGATTACCAGCAGGATGTTGACGATCACCACAGGCAGCTTCCCACCGCCCGCTGCGGATTTCTCTTTCGCCATTCAAATCCTCTCCTCATGTTGGAATTTTCTGCTTGACATATTTATCTGGCAAGGCGTATTGCAATAAACATAGTGTTGGTTTTCAACCATCAATTCACGCGCCGGACGATAGGAAAACAACAGACGGAGAGGAAGTGTTGGATTTGCGTCATTTTTCTGAGAATCCACGAAATGCACAAAAGCAGGAGAACCAGCGCACCCGGCTCACCAAGCGGCTGCTGCGGGACAAGCCGGTGGAGCACATCACGGTGAAGGAGCTGTGCGAGCTGGCCCAGGCGCTGCTGGAACACATCCGGGCCATCAACCAGGAGGGCGGCGTGGACACCATGCCCATGCTGTCTTACATCCGGGACAACCGGGAGCTGTTCCGTCTGCTGGTATACCGGGACGAGTATCTCAACGCCAACCAGCCGGTGCAGCGGCAGATCATTGAGGGGTATTTCAGCCTCGTGCCGGAGCTGGTTCTGCCCTGCGCCCTGCCGCCGGAGCAGGTGGCGGGGCTGATCGACGCGCTCGTTGGGCGTGCTGTGAGGACGTAGTGAAGAAAAAGTTGCGGCAGGGGACGGGGCGAAGCCCATCCTCTGCCGCAGTTTTTTTACGGCGATCTTCAAACCTCCCTGCGGAACTCTAATGGAGTTCTCATTCTTGACGGGGAGGATTTTGACGCCTTAAACGACATCAAGGACATCACGCTGGGCCTTCCCGCCGGCTATATGGGAAAAACGCTGACCATGGCCGCCTACTACCCGTTAGCGGACAGCTGGCGTGATGTGCAGCACCATTACTGCGCTTGCCGCGATGTACAAAATATCGGCGATGCCCAGGGATATGATCTCGCCGGACAGATTCAGCAGGACCTGCTTTGGCTGGCGCTTTTTCAGGAAGAGCTCCATGGCGTAGGCGAACTGCTCAGTTTGAATCGGCTTGACTAAATAGAGGATGGGCGAAACGTCATAGCCCGCCGCCGCGTAGTCCTGGCGGCGATGTTTTGCGGCGCTATCTCAGCTCCTTAACCGACTGCCTTTCTTTCAGCCGGCACGGAAAGCTAAAATGTATGTCGGGACTGTCATCCCCATTCGAAATCAGCGGCGAGATCAACATTTCGCAGGCCGCAAAGCCCATACTGTTGGAGGGAAGTTCTACCGTTGTGAGCGGGGGCGACACCATCTCAGAATATGTGATATTGTCAAAGCTGATTACGGAGATATCATCCGGCACAGACAGCCGCCTCTGGGCCAAAGCTTGAATAATGCCAAACGCGGTAATGTCATTGATCGCAATGATGGCGGTATGCTTCCGCCGGCTTTGCAAAAACGTATCAACCAACTGCCGTCCCAGCTCAAACTCGTAAAGCCCGGTGTCTGACTCCGATTCCGTGTGCGCCACAAACACATCGCTGTCTGAGAGCAGAATATTTGACTCTTTAAACGCTTCCCTGACCCCGTCAAGGATCTGACAGCGGTAGTTTTTTGTCAGCGGCGACGTGAGCAGCGCGATCCTGCGGTGTCCCTTCGCCGCCAGATACCGCGCCGCCAGGCGCCCAGCAAGCAGATAATCCGTTTTGGCTATGATGGCGCCCTCCAAGTGAAAATCCGCCTCCAGCAAAGCGACCCGCCCTCCACAGTCAATATAGCGCTGCAACGTATCTCCCTTATCGTCGATTGATATGATGATGAGGGCCATGACCCGGTTTTTCAGGAGGTTCAAAATGTTGCTGCGCTCCTGTTCGGCGCTTCGATGGGAGCTGTAAATCACAACCTCGTAGTTTTTTTCCCGCGCCGCTGACTCTACCCCCAAAATCACCTGATTAAAGAAAGGATTTTGGAGGGTCGGGACAATCACGCCCACCGCGTGGTAGGTGTTGTTCTTGAGCATCTTCCCCAGCAGGTTCGGAGTATAGTTCAACTCCTCTGCCACGCGAATGATCCGTCTGCGCAGCGTCTGGCTCACCGGATAATCGGAATTGCTCAGAACCCGAGAGGCCGTCGCGATGGATACATCCGCCTTTTTTGCCACGTCACGCAGTGTTGATACACTTCCTTTTCCTTTTTTCATCGTCAAAACCGCACCTTTCTCCGCCGCCCCGCCGGTTCATATTCTCCTGTTTCACAAAATATCAGAATTCGCTTTTTCTGTCAAGCAAAAAGAAACTTTTTCTATTCATTTCAGCATTTCAATCGGCATGACCCTATATTTAGTCCAAATAATTACATTTTTGTTGGGGATATTGACAGATTATGCGACAATATTTTTGTATAAAATGGAACTCTTGTGAGTATTTACAGAAAACGTTTTCTCATGTATGATTAAATTGAAGCAAGCTTCACATACTATCAAACTGGAGGGAAACGCAATGACGAAGAAAGTATTGGCACGGGTGCTGTCGTTCACTATGATGGCATTTCTTTTCACCGGCTGCGCAAGCAACGAGCCCCCAAAAACATCCCAGGCCGCTTCGGCCCCCCCTTCTGCGCCGGCCAGCTCCGAACCCCCCACAGGCACACCACTCGATATCAGCGAGAGAACCATCCGCTTCGCCACCACATCCTCAGAGGGAACGGCCGTTGTGGACGCGATGCACTCCTTCGCCGATTTGGTGAAGGAAGCCTCCGGCGGGCTGATCACAGTTGACATCTATCCCTCCTCCGCCCTGGGGGACGTGTCAGAAAGCTATCAGAACGTCCAGCTGGGCGTTTTGGATATGGCCGTCACCTCCGCGCAAAACGTGGCCGGCAGCGGCGCCTCTGATTTCGTGGCGTTAAGTCTGCCCTACGTCTTTAAAAATTCTGAGCACATCATAGATGTTATTCAGGGGGAGATTGGTACGCAGCTACTTGCCTCGGTCCAGGCCAGCGGCACCAAGTGCGTCGGCATCGGCTTCTGGGACGCCGGGTCCCGCTGCTTCTTCACCAAAACCCCCGTGCGCTCCCTGGCCGATATCAAAGGGATGAAGATCCGCTGCCAGCAGCTGGATGTGGACACCGATATGACCAAGGCGCTGGGCGCCAGCCCCACCCCTATCGCATTCAGCGAGCTGTATTCGGCCCTCCAAACCGGCGTTGTGGACGGCGCGGAAAACCCGCTCAGCGGCATTTACTCCGGCAAGTACTATGAAGTCTGCAAGTATGTGACCCTGGATGAGCACAGTGCGCCTCCTGTGGTGATCGTTTTCTCTGAGGCCATTTGGAACACCATGTCCGAGGACGAGCACGGCATCATCATGGACGCTTGGAAAGAGGCATCCTCCACCAATTACGACTGTCTTGTAAGCGAGCAGGCCCACTACATCCAGCTGTTGGAGGCAGAGGGTGTGGAAGTGATCCAGCTCTCCGACAAAGACGACTGGTACGCCGCCATGGACTCCGTGTATAAAACATACGGCGCCGAGTGTGCGGACGTTCTTGAGGCTATCGCTGCCATCGGCTGACCCGCTTCAGGCGCATTGGGCCGCGGCACGCCGGTCCAATGCGCCTTTTCATTTATCTGGAGGTGAGCTGTTGTGAAACGGATAGAAGAAAAACAAACGGCGTACGAGGCCTACTGCGTGGTCACCGAATGGGTGTACAAATCTTTGAACGCCGTTTGTGTGGTCTGCCTGGGCGTGGAGCTATTCGCCGTCATTGTAATGGTCGTTGGCCGCGCTGCGTTCAATTCGGTTCCCCTATGGGCGGACCAGCTGAGTCTGATGGCCCTGGTGTGGATGTCCATGGTCAGCATCACGCTGGCGCTTTACGATGAGAGCCACATGCGGGTTGAGCTGGTTGACCGGCTCCTGCCTGCTAAGGCGGTCAACGCTTTGAAATACATGTCAAATATTGTGATGGCAGTTTTTTCGTTCTTCATGATCACGGAAGGATTCTCGCTGTTTGACCTCACAAAAGAGGTCCGCCTGTCCGGATTCCGGGTTTCCAAAGGTCTCATGTATCTGCCTTTGCTCCTATGCGGAATCGGGAGCATTTATATGTGCGTTTTCTGCATTGTGCGCAGGCTCAAGGAGGGGAAAGGATGACAAGCAATACCATCGCCGTAATAATTCTGATCTGCAGCTTTCTGCTTCTAATGGTGTGCAGGCTGGAAATCGCCTATGCCATGGGAATCTCCACCATCCTCACCCTGGTCTATCTCAAAATTCCCCTGACCGTTGTGTATCAAGGGATGGTCGCCGGGACAAATTCCTTTACCTTTCTCGCCGTGCCGTTTTTTGTGTTCATGGGTGACCTGATGTCTGCGGGAAAGGTGACCGATAAAATCATGGAGCTCGCGGAAGCCCTGGTGGGCTGGATGCGCGGCGGACTCGCCATGGTCAACTGTGTCGCCTCCTTCCTCTTCGGCGGCATTTCCGGCTCCGCCATCGCCGACGTGGCCTCCCTGGGGCCAATCGAGTGCGACCTGATGAAAAAGGGCGGCTATGACAGCGAATTTTCCTGGTCTCTCACCATGGCCTCCTCCATCCAGGGCATGCTGGTCCCGCCCAGCCACAACATGGTCATCTACGCCTGCGCCGCTGGCGCGATTGGGAGCGTGGCCATTGATTCCCTGCTGATCGCCGGTGTTTTTCCCGGGGCGGTGCTCTGCGTCACCATGTGCCTGTTTTCCTATGTCTACGCCAAACGAAACGGCATCCCCGTCAGTGGAAAATTCTCGCTGACGCAGCTCCTCCGCTCGTTCATCACCGCTTTTTTCCCCATGCTTACGGTCTTGATCGTGGTGGGCGGCGTGGTAGGCGGAATCATGACAGCAACGGAGGCCTCCGCGTTCGCCGTCACCTATGCGCTGGTTTTAGTACTGTTCGGCCTGCGCACAGTGCGGCTGAAGCAGGTGTACGCCATCGCCTCCAAGACGGTGAAAACACTGGCCTCCGTCATGGTCCTCATCGCAGTATCCAATTCCTTCGGCTGGCTCGTGGCCTTTCTGGGCATCCCCAAAATGGTGGCAAACGCGTTGCTGGCCCTGACTTCCAGCAAATATATCCTACTGCTGCTGTCCAACCTTCTGCTGCTCTTTTTGGGGATGTTTATGAGCATGGGCTCCATTCTTCTTATCGTCACCCCCATCCTCCTTCCCGTGCTCATGCAAGTCGGCGTCGATCCCGTCCATTTCGGAGTTCTCATGATTTTTGTGTGTGGGATCGGACTGCTGACTCCTCCTGTCGGCGGCGTACTCTACGTGGCCAGCGGCATATCGGGGATCGACATCGGCCGACTGTCCAAAAAAATGCTGCCCTTTTACGCAGTCATGATCATCGCGCTGCTGCTCGTAACCTACATTCCGCAAATATCTCTGTGGCTGCCCGGAGTGCTGATCGACTAGGGCGCCGCACCCGCACGGGTCCAAGCCCACAAAAAATAATGAGGTGAGAACATGAGAGAGTCCATGCTGCAATATCATCAAATCATAGCCCAGGTTCATTCCGACATCATGAACGATCCCGCCAACGACTCCGCCTTTCAAGCCGCTGGAAAAGCAATCGCCGCGCGGCTCGCTGGCGGCAGACTGATCTATCTGGTGGGGCCCGGCGGACACTCCAACATGGCGACTGAGGAGTGCATGTGCCGCGCGGGGATGCCCGTGCAGCTCAGCCCCATGCTGGACGCCACCAATCTGCTGCACGGCACCACCAAGACCCGTTTCCTCCAGCGCTCCGGGAAATACGCCGCCGGGCTCTTGGAGGAGTACGATATCAAAAGCGGCGACCTCGTGGTGGTGGTCAATGCCTATGGAATCAATTTTCTGTGCGTTGAGCTGGCCCTGAGAGCCCGGGAGCTGGGCGCCACTGTGATTGGCATCTGCTCCACTGAGTTCGGCCGGCGGATCCCCCCAGATCACCCCGCCAGACATCCCAGTGGAAAAAATCTATTTGAGGTCTGCGACATCTTCCTGGATAACAAAATGCCGTATGGCGACGCCGTGATCAGCATTGCGGGCGCAGAGCAGCAAGTCGGACCCACCTCCACATTATGCAACGTGTTCGCCATCAACCTGCTTATGATATCCGCCGTGGAGGAGCTGATCCATATGGGCGTGAAGCCGGACCTCTGGCGGAGCATCAACCTGCCCGGCGGCGACGAGTACAACAAGAATTATTTCCGCGATTACGGGCAGCGGATCCGCTATCTGCTGTGACGGCGTCCGCTTCCCAGCGCACAAGCAGTTATTTAACAGAAAGGAAGATGTTGTATGGACAACCTCTTTTCCCAATATGCACAGACGATACAGCGGACATTGGAGATGATTACGCAGGAAACCGAGGCCTTTGAGCAAGGCGCCAGCCTCATTGCCGGCGCTGTCGAGAGAGATGAGCTGGTCCATGTGATCGGCCCCGGCGGCCATTCCAACATGGCTGTTGAGGAGGTCTTGTGGCGGGCCGGCGGGCTGGCTCCCGTCAACGCCATTCTGGACGCGGGCACCAACGTGATCCACGGGGCGAAGCGGAGCAATATCATCGAACGTTGCCCCGGCTACGGCATCCGGGTCATGGATGCCTATGGCCTGAACCGGGCTGGCGAGGTGCTGGTCATCGTCAATGCCTATGGGATCAACGCCATGACCATTGACGTGGCCACAGAGGCGAGGAGCCGCGGCATCAAAACAATCGGGATCACTTCCGACAGCTTTGCCCGCATCGTACCCGCCGGTGCGCCGTCCAGGCACCCCAGCGGGAAAAATCTGTTTGAGCAGGTGGACGTATACATCAATAACCATCTACCCGAAGGCGACGCGGCGGTGGTGCTCGCAGGGGTGGACCAGCCCATGGGTCCCATGTCCACCTTTTGCAACTGCTTCGCCATCAACTGCCTGATGATAAAAGCGGCGGAAAAGCTCGTGGAGAAGGGCATTGCCCCTCCCATATGGACCAGCGCGAACATGCCCGGCGGCGACGCGGCAAACAAAGCGCTGGAGGAAAAATACTTTTCCCGCATCAAGCACTTGCGCTAAAAGAGGTGGCATATGCTGAAAGAATTTTTTGTCGACCACCTCAGAGTTCTGATCTGCGATACGCGAGAGGAGCTGGGCGTGCTCGCGGCAAAAGAGACCGCGGCCTATTTGACAGAATTTTTATCTATGAACAACCGATGCAATGTCATCTTTGCCGCCGCTCCCTCTCAAAATGAGTTTTTGGACCATCTCAGCCGGAACAAAGAGATCAATTGGTCCAAAATCCAAGCGTTCCACATGGATGAGTACATGGACCTCCCGGACGGCGCACCGCAGAGATTCAGCCGCTATTTGGACGAGCACATCTTCTCAAAGGTCCCCTTTCAAAAAGTCAATTACTTAAACCCGCAGGACAAAGCGCTTCTGGACGTATACGATGCCCTGTTCCGGCATGGCCACGCCGACGCCTGTTTCATGGGCATCGGAGAGAACGGCCATATCGCGTTCAATGACCCTGACGTAGCAAATCTGTTTGACACCTACTGCTTTAAGCAGGTCAGCCTGGACGACGCCTGTAGGATGCAGCAGGTGCATGACGGTTGCTTCCCGGCCATTGATGACGTGCCGAAAAGGGCCTTGTCCCTCACCGTGCCGGCCCTGCTGCGCTCCTCCCGTCTGTTCTGCATGGTTCCCGGGGAGACAAAGGCAAAGGCCGTCCGCGAGATGCTGCGCAAGCCAATCAGTATGTCCTGTCCCGCCTCCTCCCTCCGCCTGCATATCAACGCCACGATGTATCTGGACCGGAACTCGGCTAAATATTTGGAGTGATTATGAAAACTGTTATTATAAATGGAAAAATCATTCGGCGTCATGAGATCCTGTCCCATCAGAACCTAGTCATAGAGGACGGCAGAATCGCCTGCCTGACAGAAGCGGTTCCCGCAAACAGCTTTGTCTTTGATGTGGGTGGCCAGTATGTCTCGCCGGGGTTCATCGACCTGCACACCCACGGAGCCGGCGGATATGACTTTATGGATGGCACCGAGGCGGCAGTCAAGGGCGCCTGTCTGGAACACCTCCGGCACGGCACAACCTCGATTGTTCCAACCACCCTCACTTGTCCTCTGGATGAGCTGCGGCGCTTCTTTCAGGCGTACCGCCGGGTGAAGGAGAGCTGGCACGAGGGACCGAACCTTCTCGGCGTGCACCTGGAGGGCCCATTCTTCTCCTCTAAGCAGTGCGGTGCGCAGGACCCCAGGTATCTGAAGCCGCCTACGCCCGAGGAATACCTCCCGATTTTAGAGGCGGGTGGCGGCGACATCGTGCGTATCTCTCTGGCTCCCGAGCTGAACGGCGCCTTGGAACTGGGGGATATTCTGCGCTCTCGGGGGATTATTGCGGCCGCCGGCCACTCCGACGCGACCTACAGCCAGGTCAGGGACGCGGTGGCCCACGGGTTCTCCCACGTCACGCATCTCTACTCTGGAATGTCGGCGCTACGCCGCGAAGGTCCTTACCGAGTCCTGGGGCTGACGGAGTCCGCCTATCTCTTCGATGAACTGACGGTGGAAATCATAGCGGACGGAAAGCACCTCCCTCCTGAGCTGCTGCGGCTAATCATGAAATGCAAGCCCCATGATAAGATCTGCCTCGTCACAGACTCCATGCGCGGCGCCGGCCTGCCCGACGGCCAGCGCGCCCTCCTCGGCAGCCTGAGCTGCGGGCAGGACGCGATCATTCAAGACGGCGTGGCCATGATGCCGGACCTGAACGCTTTTGCCGGAAGCGTATGCACTGCGGACCGCTGCGTGCGCACAATGCACGAGCTCGCAGACGTCCCCCTTTGGGAATCCGTCCGCATGATGACGCACAACCCGGCCTGCCTGCTGAATCTGTCCCACAGAAAAGGCAGCATAGACGCTGGCATGGACGCGGACCTTGTCGTGTTCGATGACGCTATTCACGTAAGCGCGGTATTCGTGGGCGGCATCATCAGATATCAAAAATGAAAGAGAACCATGTCCAAACCTACCGTATCGCTCATGTATGCGGCACAGCGGCGTCAATTCATTGGGAATCTGTCGAGAAGGCATGGATTGTGCGCAGGCCGTGGCCCGAATTTGACCGTGGCTTCCCTGCGTTTTCTCAAATTATCCTGTGCCGGAACACGCTGGTTGTCAAAATGACCGCTGAGGAACCGGACCCCTGCGCCGTTTTTACTGCGGACAATTCCCCGGTCCATCAGGACAGCTGTTTAGAGTTTTTCGTACAGCCTGCTGCGGACTGCAAGACCTATTTCAATTTTGAGCTGAACCCCAACGGCTGCATGAAAGCCGCAATGGGTTCCTGCCGTCAAGGGAGGACCTTTTTATCTCCGCCGGAAGGATACAGAAAATTCTTCCGGGTCAGGACCATGTATGATCCCTCCCACTGGAGTGTGTGCTTTGAGATCCCAATGGAGCTGTTTTTTGGGGGCGCAGCCGGGTATCCGAAGGTGATGCACGGGAATTTTTACAAATGCCGCGGCGGGACGTCAAAGCATTATGCCTGCTGGAACGCGGTCGATACGGACGCCCCGGATTTTCACAGACCGGAGTTCTTTGGAACGCTGTGCCTCCTGTGAATGTAAGCGGAGCGCATCTGAGCCGATAGAACAAACAAAACGGAAAAAGCCTCTCCCAGCTGTGCCGGGAGAGGCTTTGCCGTCTGAATTCAATCACTTGTACAGCAGGCCCAGGAGCAGCTCGTGGTGGCGGCGCAGCCTGGTGAAGTTCACCAACACGGCGTTGGACTGGATGGACGTGGCCAGCTTCTGCCTGACGGCCTCCAGCTCCGCCTGGAGGGCGGCGCTTTTGTCCACTGTACGGTAGTGCCGGTCGATTTCGTACCAGTCGTAGCAGTTCCCCGCCTGGTCCTCATCGCTTTTCAGTCTGCGCACCACCCGGAAGCGGTGGGAGACGGTCTCGCCGGGGTATTTACGCTCCACTTGCTGGAAGCCGGACAGGACGGTGTGAAACGGGCCCTTCACCCGCAGGGTTTCCGCGTTGCCGTTGACGCCGAATATGTATTCGTATTCCATCTTCTCCCCCCTATGCCGTCCTCGGCGGGCGTTCCTGGAGACGGCAGCCGATGCCGCCGTTCGCCTCTGACGTACTGCCGGAGACAATGTAAAACGGTCCGTGATCCAAAGTCCTGACCTCATAAGCGCCATGGCGCAGACACGGGTAACGGCCATCGAAGTTCCAGCGGTCCGGGACATAGCTCGTTTGACTTCCGGCGGCGGCAATGGGGTAAAGCGCCCATTCCAAGCCAGTTTGGGTTGGAATGGCAAAGTCAGACGGGCAGCCGCTGATGGGCCTGCCCATCAGAATACCGTTGGCGCTGTCACTAAAATGGTTGGGATTTACAATGACATTCAAACCGCTGCTGTTGTAATAGCAGCCATCCATCCAGTCATACACGTTGTCCCACCAGCCCTCGATATTGCGGTACTGGGTATATCCATAGGCAGTCCGATTGGCCGCCGTGGTGCCGGTGTGGTACTGCATGGCGTCCGTCTTGCCATTGTTTTCCCTGGAACCACTGTCTGAACAGCCACAGCCAATGGCGGACTGACCGTCCCAGTCGGCGAACTCCACCAGGAACAACATTCCGATGTACCAGAACTGGGCAAAGTCAATCTGCCAAAAGTTGGGGCCCAAACCATGGATACCAGACCGGGCGGCGCTTCTTGTGACGCTGGTCTTCTGTTCCACATGGGTGGCGGACTTGTAATCATTGCCACAGTGATACCGCCCGATGTAGGAAAAGTCCAGCTCACCCAGACCGTCTCCCCGGTCCATATTCACCGGGTCCACGTGGAATCCCTCCATGGGTCCGTTCGCAATTTGCAGCTTTATCGTTTTCCCCGTCTTGGTCCACTTGAACCAATATTTGGGTTCCTTGACCTCCACGCCCCCGGCCCGGTTCTCCTTCACCATCCCCGCCCAGGGCAGGAAATCGTCGAAAGGTGAGCTGCCCGTGCCGTTGTTGACGGCGGATACCGGGTCTGCAAACCCCGCCGCGTCGTCCGTGCGGGACCACTTTGTGCCGGGGCCTCCGTCCCACTCCACCCCGAAAATCATGGTGCTGTAGACGTTGACGGCCTGCGCGGCCTCCGCCGTCTCCCCGCCCCAGTAAAAGCGTACCGTCACGCTCTCAGTGCCCTCCTCCAGCGGCCCCGCCGGGTCGAACACCAGATCGGCGTGGTTCACATACAGTCCGTATCCGTTGGAGAACTCTGCCCATACGCTCATGCCGGTGGGGTCGAACAGCGACCCGGTCTTATAGCTCACCGTGTTGGGCGGCGCGGCGATGGCAATGGATTGAAGCCGGACGCCGCTTCCGCCTGCTCCGCCGCCCACCATGTTAAAGGTCTTGCTCATCCGCCTCTACCTCCGATCTCAAAATGTTGACGGTCAGGTCCCGCTCGGGCGTATCGCCGCAGCGGAATACCATCGCCCCGTCCATCTCCACGTCCCCGGCGCAGATCAGGCTTTGACCGTAGGCTGAAAAGCTCCCCGCCGCCGGACTGACGGTGTAGGCGTAGCCCGCCGCCAAAAACCGGCTGTCCCGGATGGTCTGGACGCCGTTCACCCATCCGGCGGCGGGCAGAGAGATGGAGAAGGCCGCGCCTTTGGAGGCTTTCTCCAAAAGCCTGCCGTTCATAATTTGGTTGACAATGGCAAGCCCCATGCCGTCCAATGGTTTTTCCGCAGGGTTTCTCACACTGTTCCCCCTCATTCCGTCACACCCATGATCGCCTTGATGTCCGACTCGGTCAGCGGGTCAAGCTGGAACATGCTCCCCAGCGGGTCCCAGGCGGCGCCCGTCCACCCGTAGTTCATGTCGGTCTCCTCCACGTTGTAGACATCTCCGGCGGTCAGGCTTTCTGTGGGAAGCGCGTCATAACTGGCCACGCTTCCTCTATAGATGTACACGCCGGCGATATCGCTCTTTTTGGCGAAGCTGTCCGCCATCGCCAGAGGGACCGCGCCAACCTCAGTGGCGGTATATGCGGGCTTTGTGGACGCTTTTGCCCACGCCGGTACGGTTGGGTCCGTTTCGGTGTAGGACTGGAGCGCGGAATTCGCTTTGTTCAGAGAGGACTTGACGGCCGCGTCCACGTCGGTCACGCCGACAGCGTCTTTGTACGCGAGGCCGCCCAGGTCGCTGAGGTACCGGGCGATTTTTCCCATTGCGGCGGCCAGCGTGTCGCCGCTTTGGACTCCGGCCCGCTCCGCCGCCGCGTTAAAGGAGACGGTTACAGCTGAGCCGTCGCCGTTGGCGGACAGGCGGGTGGTGTCGGTGGGATGGACGTGGTCGCCCCGGGCAAAAGCCGTTTCCGTGCCGGCTGCCGCCGTGCCGTCCATCTTGGGAACGGTGGCGGACGCCGCCGCGCCCTCCGGCACGTCCGCGCCGGTGATATATCCGCTGTCGTTGGCAAGCTGGCTTGTTTTGGTGGGGATATCCGCCGAATTTGCCTTTTTATTCAGCCGGTCGTTGATAATTCCGTTTACAACGGAGAGTCCTGCGCCGTCAAGGGGCTTGTCCATCGTTGTGCCAGCCATTTACGATACCTCCATAATTTTCAAAATTTCCTGGACTGTCAGGGCGTCGCCTTTGGCCATGGTCTGATCCAGCCTTGCGGAAAGGCCGGTGATGGAACTGATCGGGTGTTGTTCCGCCGCGTCCCGGTTGGCCAGCGCGCTGTGGTCCGATGCCCCGCCCGAGAGTTCCACGCTGGACAGCGTCTTGTCCCCACTCCGCAGAGACAGGCTCAGGCCGTTGTAGGACAGTGTGTCGCCCTTGCGGTCAAGCTCCTGCGTCCACAGGTCCGGGGTAGGCGGCTTCGACCCCTCTCCGTCCCCTGGGACGCCCTCCAGAATGATGCCCAGGCTGGCCCAGGCGGTGGGCAGGGCGGTGCCGTCCGCCACCCCAAAGACACCGGCCATCAACGGGTGGCCGTGGGAAACGAGGACCTCCCAGGGGACGGCGCACTCTCCGCTTTCGTCCAGCAGGACGGCTCTGGACTCCTTCCCGGCCTTGAACACCGCCTTTCGGGTCAGGCCCTGCCAGTCGTCGGAGAACTCGAACCGGGCTGTGCAGGCGTTGACAGACCCGCTGACGACGGATTCGCGCTGGCTGACAACCAGCTTGTTCTTTTCTGCTCTTAGGATAAAAATAGCGCACTCCTCCTTCGCGGCGGGATGTTATCCGCAAAAAATTGCAGGTTTTTGTGCTACGTCAAATCCATAAATCGCTCCACTTTTATGAGGGTGCTGTCAAGCCCACCTATTGCAAAAGGACACTTCAAAGTTATCTCGGGCAGTCATGTAGTGTTTGATGTGGTAGACAGTTATAAATTGCCCCCGCTGTTCAATAGAACGGCGGGGGCAATTTTTCTAACGCATAATATATGGATGGTTTTAAAGCAGACTTTAAGATGATTATTGAGAATTGTTTTTCATGTTCTTTATCCATGTGCACGCATAGCCTATCTGCCGTTTCCCGCCTTACTATTTCCTGGGAAAACGGATGTGATAAGCCCGTGGTACGCTATAACATCGCTGTGTTGAGCGGGCGCGACACTTGCGCAGAGCCATGGGGTGTTCCCGAGCCTTATGGCCCCGCCGCTTTTTGATCGTTTCCTATGTCTCTTCCGGGAGCTTTCCCAGCAGCAGCGCCGCCCCTGCCTGGGCCAGCAGCAGGTCCGGGGAGGAGCCGTCCCGGGGCAGGATCAACTCCTGGCGTTCCACCGGCCTGCCGTCCAGGGAGACGAACTCCCGCTGGACGGCCACTGATGCCCGGCCCTCGTCCAGACTGGACAGGGTGAGGGTGTTCCGGCTGGACGCGCCGTAGCTGAGCACCGTCCCGGCGGGGAGCAGCCGGGTGAGGGCGGAGCGCCCTCCGGGCAGCAGGGCGGTGCGGCAGTTGAGGGTACCCGCCCCCGCCCAGCCGGTGGCCCCGGGGGACACCACCAGCAGGTCAAGCGGGGTGCCCGCCAGCAGGGCTGGGTGGCGGCAGGCCCGCACCAGGGCCTTTTCTTCCATCCCCTGGGCCAAGGCGGTCACCCGTTCCGCCAGTCCCTCGTCCCGCTCCCATACGCCGATCTGCCACATGGCGTCCGCCTCCCTCTCCCGTATGTACGCCAGGGAATAGTGTGTACGGGAGAGGGGGATTTTATGCGCGGCCGTCCCCTCGCTCCGGTCCAAGCGCCCCTGCGCGGCTATCCTCGCGCTTCTTTTCGGTGGGTGAACAGCACGTAATTCAGCACGTTGCCCATGATGAGGATGTTTCCGCACAGGTACAGCCACACCAGCAGCAGGATCACCGATGCTAGGGAACCGTAAATCAGGGAGTACCGGGCGGAGTTGCCCATGAGCAGGGAGAAGATCATGGAGGCTATGGCCAGCGCCGCCGACGCCGCCAGCGCTCCGGGGACCACCGGGGGCCGGGGCTTGCTCAGGGGCGCGGCAAAGCGGTAGAGCAGCAGGATGAACAGGAACACCATGCCCAGCAGCAGCAGGTATTTCACCCACTGCCAGGTGCCGAAGCGGTCCACCAGATCCTCCAGCCGGAGCAGCTGGCCCAGCAGGTGGAAAAACCAGTTTCCCGTGACGACCACCGCCAGGGACAGGTAGATGGTGGCCAGCAGGAGGACGGAAAAGAGGATGCTGGCCGCCAGCTGGCTCAGTCCCCGGAAGGTGGCCCGGCCATAGAGCTCGTCCATGATGTTCATGAGCCCCCGGACGGCGGCGGAGGCGAACAGCACCGTGAGAAAGGCGCCGGAGAGCAGCATGGCGGAGGATTGGTTGGTGTCGATATAGGTGAGGTAGTCCCGGAAGAGGATCAGCACCCCCTGGGGCAGGAAGGGGTCGGCGTGGTCCACCAGGGAGGCCAGATCCAGGTGAAGTTCGTTGACGAAGGCGGAGATGCAGATCATGATGGGGAAAAAGGTGAGGATAAGGAAATAAGCCAGCTCGGCGGCGGCCCGGCTGACCCGTTTGGAGAAGTACACGTCCACCACGTCCACCACGAAACGGATGGGCGGGTGGGCGCGGAGCAGCTTGTCCAGCTCGTTTTTCACAGTGTTCCCCTCCCGTCGATTGTTTGCCAATTATACCAGAAACGGGAGGAAATGACAACCGAAATGTTTGTCAAAATGGGGAATATGACTGTTCCGCGGGGCTGTCCCTGCGCTTCCTGTCACGCTCGGATTGGGCACACATACGGCCCGGCTTCCCTTCGCCTCGGGGCAAATCCGGCGGCTCCGCCCGCCTGGGTTTTGCCCCTCGCTTCGGTCCATCCGGGCCTATGTGCCTATCCTCGCGCTTCTTGTCACGCTCGGATTGGCCACGCCGCCGAGGCGCTTTCCCTCCGACTCGGGCTGGTGTCCGGGCCGCGTTGCGACCCTCCCCTCGCCCTCGCTCCAGTCCAAGCGCCCCTGCGCGGCTATCCTCGCGCTTCTATTCCAACAACATGGTGAGGTCCTCCACTGTCAGCGACGGGTTCAGCGCCATGCTGACGGCATAGCCCAGCGCCTTGCCCAGGTCGGCCACCCGCTGATCCACCTCCCGGGGGGTGACAAAAAAGCCGTCTCCGTCGGGGAGGTCCCCCCGGTCCAGCTCCCTTTTGCCCGCCCGCTCCAGCAGGTCCAGGGCCAGGGTGGCCCCGTCCACCACCGTGGGCACTCCCACCGTGAACACCGGCGCCCCCAGACTGTCCCGGTCCAGGGCCTCCCGGTGGTTGCCCACCCCCGAGCCGGGCACCACCCCCGCGTCGGACAGCTGCACCGTCCGGCACAGCCGGTCCAGCGAGCGGGAGGCCAGCGCGTCTATAGCGATAACGCAGGCGGGCTTCAGCCGTCCCGCCAGGGCCTGGGCCACCAGGCTGCTCTCCATGCCGGTGGAGGCCAGCACCCCCGGGGCGGCGGCGGCCACCGGGCGCAGGTCCCCAAAGTGCTCCGGGGCCTGCTCCACCAGGTGGCGGGTGACCAGCAGATGATCCACCGCCAGGGGGCCGATGAGGTCGGGGGTCACCGCCCGGTTGCCCAGACCTATCACCAGGGCGGGGCCGCTGTCCGGAAGCAGGGGGCGCAGGGCCTCCGCCACCACCCCCGCCGCCCGCTGAAAGGCGTTCTCCTCCCGGCGGAGCAGGCCGTCCAGCTCAATGGTGATATAGGTGCCCTGGGGCTTGCCCAGGGCCTGGGCCCCCTCCCGGCTGGAGACGGTCACTGTGGTGACGGGAAAGCCGTCCCGATCCTCCTCCTGGGCGCGGACCCCGGGGAGAGAGGCGGCGTCCCCCGCGCCCTCCCGCCAGAGCTGGTGGGCCTCCACGGCCAAATCTGTGCGGCGCTGGGCCATAAAACAACTTCCTTCCATACCAGATGTTGCGGCTGTGTCAGCCGTTCGCCCCTATTTTTCGCCGGAAGAAAAAATCCTATGCGAAAAACAAAAAAGGTGTTGCAATTTTACCCTTTTCATGTTAGAATACATATCTGCGACGGGAAACCGCAACCAGAAATCAAAAAAATCGGAGGAGGTGTTTGGTTTGCCCAATATTAAGTCTGCCAAGAAGCGCGTCCTGGTCAATGCGACGAAGGCCGCCCAGAACAAGGCGCAGAAGTCCGCCCTCAAGACCCACCTGAAGAAGTTTGAGGCCGCGGTGGCCGGCGGCAACCGCAGCGAGGCCGATGCCGCATATAAGGTGGCCGTCAAGGCTGTGGACCAGGCCGCCGCCAAGGGTCTGCTGCACAGCAACAACGCTGCCAACAAGAAGAGCGCCATGACCCTGAAGCTGAACAAGCTGGCGTGAGGAGCGACTGACAAAAACCGTCTGCTTTGCGGCAGACGGTTTTTTCGTTGGAAAGGATGAGACCCAATGGAGCGTTCATTTGCCCTGGTGGAGGCGGCCGTCTCCTGCGGTTCCCCCACCCAGGGGACCGAGGGGGCCTTCGACGCCCTGGTGAAGGCCGGACTGCCCGCCGTTTTTGGGGACGCCCGGCTGCTGCCTATGGAGAAGCTGGCCCCCTGCGCCGCGTGGCCCGAGGGCCTGCGCCACCTGGACACGGTGATGGAGGTGTGCCGCCGCCTGCGCTCCAACGTGCTGGACGCCCTGGACCGGGGGGAGTATCCGGTGGTCATTGGCGGGGACCACTCCTGCGCCATGGGAACCCTGGCGGCGCTGGGGGAATTCTACGGGGCGGAGAACCTGGCCGTGGTGTATGTAGACGCCCATACCGACATCAACACCGACCAGACCTCGGAGAGCGGCTGTATCCACGGCATGGACCTGGCCGCCGCCTGCGGCCTGTGCTGCGGGGCGCTGACCGTGGGGCGGAATAGGGTGAACCTGCTGGGGGAAAACCTCCACTTCATAGGAGCCCGGAGCATCGACCCGCCGGAGTACGGCATTGTGGAGCGGGCGGGGGCCCATCTGCACACCGCCGGAGCGGTGCGGGAGCGGGGGCTGGAGGCCGTGCTGGGCCAGATTCTGCCCGCCCTGGAGGGCAAACACGTCCACATCAGCTTTGACGTGGACGTGCTGGACCCGGGGGAGTTTTCCGCCACCGGCTACAACATCCCGGAGGGGCTGACCCTGGCCCAGGTGGGGCGGATTTTGAAGGCCGTGCTGGACACGGGGCGGACCTGCTCCTTGGAGTGTGTGGAGTACAATCCGGTTCTAGATCCCGGAGGACGGGATCTGAGGGCCCTGATGGAACTGCTTCGGGGCGCGGCGGACAGATTGAAATAAGAGTAAAGAACATCCCTCTCCCGCTGTGCGGGAGAGGGATGTTTGTCTTACCGCAGCCGCAGATCGTCCCCGTAAAAGGTGAGCTCCCGGTACAGCCCCGCCAGCCGGGAGCCGATCTGGGCCCCGTACCGGCTCCCGATGTCCTGGGTGGACAGGTTGGAGGAGATGATGGTGTGCTGTCCGGCCTGGAGGCGGCTGTTCACCAGCTCGTACAGGCTGGACCGGGCGGAGGGCAGATCCTGTTCGCTGCCCAGGTCGTCCAAAATCAGCAGGTCGCAGCCCAGATAGCGCCGGGCGGCCTCCCGGGCCTGGCGCTCCTCCTCCGGGGCGCGGCTGAAGCGCCGGGCGGACAGGGCGTCAAAAATGCTTCCGGCGGCGTCATAGGCCACCGAGAAGCCCCGGCGGGTCACCTCCCGGGCGACGCAGCCGGACAGGTAGGTCTTACCCAGCCCGGTGCCGCCGGACAGCAGCAGGTTTTGCAGGGGGTAGCGGGGGAACTGCCGGGCGTAGCCCTCGCACACCTGGACCACCTGCCCCATCTTCTCTCTGGGGGAGCGGTCCTGTCCCCCCCAGGGCCGGTCGCTGTACACGTCCAGCCCCAGGCGGTCGAAGTCCTGCTCCTCGGTGAGGTGCATAGCGGCGGTGAGGTCCTTCAGCTGCTCCCGGGCGCACAGCTCCTTGAGGCAGGCGCACATTCCGCCCTCCACCCACCCGGTGTCCCTGCATTTGGGACAGGCGGGAGCGCCGTCCAGGGCGTCGGGAGGGCAGCCCAGCTGGGCCATGAGCGTGGCGCGCTCCCTTTGCAGCGCCTCGTTCCGGGCGCGGATGGCGGCGATCTCCGGGCCGTCCGCCGCCACCGGCCTGCCCCCCGCCGCAAGCAGGGCCAGATCCGCCATGGTGCCCCGCAGGGCGGCGTCCGCCTCCCTCAGCCGGGGACAGCGGGCGTACAGCTCCTGTTCCAGCTGGAACCGGCGGCGTTCCTGGCGGTCCCGGCGGCACTCCAGCCGGGCCAGGGCCCGCCGGACAATGTCTGCCTCGTAGGCCATGTCAGACTCCCTCCTTCTTCTGCTGGGCTAAGAATTGGTCCAGCCAGTCGTTGTTTTTCTGGATGCGCTCCTGGCTGGGCTGGAAGTCCCGGGGCTGGGCCTGGGCGGGCTTGGACCGGGAAGCGGGCCTGTCCTCCGCCTCCACCTGGGCCTGGGTCCGGTAGCCCGCCTGGTGCCAGGACTGCAAAATTTTGTTCATGTAGGGCCAGTTCATGGCATTTTTCTGGTACACCGTCCGCTCGTAGGCCAGCCGGATCAGCTCGTCGCTGACCCCCATCTCCACCCAGGCGGCGATGTACTCCCGCTCCCGTTCCACGGCGGGGCGGCGGTCGGTCACTCCCACCGCCTGGAGGATGTCCCACTCCCGCTGGTCCACCCCCTCCTGGCGGCGCAGGTACGCCTCCGCCCGGTCCAGGGTGTCCGCCCCCAGCCGCTTCCACTTGAAGGCCTCCCGCTGTATGCTGGGCATCCGGGGGCAGGCGGCGGGGTTGTTTTTCAGCCGCCGTTCCCGGCGGATGGCCCAGCCGGTGAGCTGGATGATGACCTCCGGGGGGAGGCCCAGGTGGTCGTACATGGTGTACAGGCATTTCAGGTCGTTGTCAGTGAACACCCGGCCCAGCATCCCCTCCAGCTCCCGGCACAGTCCCCGGAACTGGGGCTCCCGCTCCTGGGCGGCGGTGAGCTCCTCCCGGCTGTACTCGGGCAGGCGGTTGTCCTCCTTGGGCGGGGGAGGGGGCGCGGGGGCGGCGGGAGCCGCGGCCAGTCCCAGGGCGGCCAGCCGCTCCCAGGCCGGACGGAGGCGGCCCTCCGGCCAGCCCAGGCGGGCGGCGGCTTTGGTCCCGTCTCCGCCGGACGACAGCAGGGCCAGGTAGAGCAGGGCCCCGTCCCCGTCGCCGGAGTCCACCAGCAGGCGGGCGGCCTGGGCGGACATGGACAATATCTCGTTGGGCAGCAGCAGCGCGGACATGGGCGCACCCCCTCTCTTTGTACCTTCGATGTGTTCCTTAAAAAGAAACTTTTGGACCGGGCGTTTGCAACGCCCGGTGATATGGAACTATTATTCTACAGGAAAACCGGCAAAAAATCAATCCCCCCGCCTGCCGGCGGGGGAAAGCAATCAGTCAGCAGTTCCATAGAAGTAGTTCAAAAGTCTTTCTTTTTGCTTCTTTTTCTCTCTTCAGAAAGAAAAAGAAGGCCCTGGCCTTCTATTCCACCTGATTTCGGCAAAAAAATCAACCGCTCCGCCGAATTTGACGGAGCGGTTGGTCTATCGGGATATTGGCGCGTCAGCGGAAGTACAGCGCCCCGGAGTCGAAGATGGGCTGGAACTTGTCGCCGGGGATGTTCTTCGCCACGAACTGTCCCCGCCGCTCGGAGTGGCCCATCTTGCCGAACACCCGACCGTCGGGGGAGAAAATCCCCTCGATGGCCAGCATGGAGCCGTTGGGGTTCACCGTGATGTCCATGGACGGTGCGCCTTGGGCGTCCACGTACTGGGTGGCGATCTGGCCGTTGGCGGTCAGCTGGTCCAGAACACCCTGAGGGGCCGCAAACCGGCCCTCGCCGTGGGAGACGGGGATGGTGTGGAGGTCGCCCACGTGGCTGAGCAGCATCCAGGGGGACTTCACCGACGCCACCCGGGTGGTGACGTACCGGCTCTGATGCCGCCCGATGAGGTTGTAGGTGAGGGTGGGGCTGTTCTCGTCCACGGGGGAGATCTCACCATGGGACAGCAGCCCCAGCTTCAGAAGGGCCTGGAAGCCGTTGCAGATGCCCAGCATCAGCCCGTCCCGGTGCTGCAGCAGGTCGTGGACCGCGTCGGACAGGCGTGGGTTGCGGAAGAAGGACACAATGAGCTTGGCGGAGCCCTCCGGCTCGTCGCCGCCGGAGAAGCCGCCGGGGAGGAACACGATCTGGGCGTTTTTGATGGCCCGCTCCAGCTCCAGGGCGGAATCCGCCAGGGCCTGGGGGGTGAGGTTGCGGATCACCACCGTCTCCGCGTCCATCCCGGCCCGGAGGCAGGCCCGCACGCTGTCATACTCGCAGTTGGTGCCGGGGAACACGGGGATGACCACCCGGGGCCGGGCGATCTCGCCGTCGAACACGGCGGGGGAGCGGCGGTCCCAGGTGACGGCCTCCACCGTTTCGGACGTGCCCGCGCGGGTGGGGTAGACCTCCTCCAAAACGGCCTCATTGAGCTTGAGCAGCTCGCCGATGGGGGCGGAGTCGTCCCCGATGGCAACAGAGGGCTCCGGGATGGTGCGGCCGATCTTGGCCCACAGCCCGTCCGGGTGGCAGTTCCCCAAATCCTCCGCCACTTCCGCCACAATGGCCCCCGGGCGGGGGACATACCACGCCGCGCCGCCCTTGTCCAGGGACTGGAAGCCCACGCGGTTGCCGAAGGACATTTTCATCACGGCCTCGGCCATACCATTCTCCACCGCGTAAGCCGCCTTTACCTTCCCCGCCTTTGCCAGGGCGTGCAGCTGCGCCCACGCCGCCTTCCGTTTTTCCGGGCTTCCGTCCAGCCCGTCCTCCTGGAACAGGTAGACCGGGTGCCCCGCCTCCTTGAACTCGGGGGAGAGCACGTCCCCGGCCTTCACCGGGGCGATGGCGAAGGAGATGAGGGTAGGGGGCACGTCCAGGTCCAGGAAGGAGCCGGACATGGAATCCTTGCCGCCGATGGCGGCGGCCCCGTAGTCCAGCTGGGCGTCCAGCGCCCCCAGCAGGGCGGAGAAGGGCTTGCCCCAGCGCTCCGGCTCGTCCCGCAGCTTCTCAAAAAACTCCTGCAAGGTGAGGTAGGCGTCTTTATAGTCCGCACCCGCCGCCGCCAGCTTGGCAATGGAGGTGGTTACCGCGTCATAGGCGCCCTGATAGGGGTTGGCGCTCAGCGCCTCCGGGTCGCAGCCCCAGGCCATGACGCTGGCCTGATCCGTCTCCTCCCCCGGCATGGTGGGCAGCAGGGCCGCCATGGCCTGGGCGGGGGTGGCCTGGTATTTGCCGCCGAAGGGCATGAGGACAGACCCCGCGCCGATGGAGCCGTCAAACCGCTCCACCAGCCCCCGGCGGCTGGCGCACTTCAGGCTGGACGCCATCTCCCGCAGGTTGGAAAAATCGTGCCCGACCACAGAGTAATTTCGCTCCGGCACAGACACCTTGGCCCGCTTCACCGCGCCGTTGGTGTTCAAAAACTCCCGGGAGAGGTCGGCAATGGTCTGGCCCTTCCAGGTCATCACCATCCGGGGGCTCTCCGTCACCACGGCGACACGGTATGCCTCCAGGTTCTCCGCCTGGGCCATGGCGATGAACTGCTCCTCGTCCTCGGGGGACACCACCACCGCCATGCGCTCCTGGCTCTCGGAAATGGCCAGCTCGGTGCCGTCCAGCCCGTCATACTTTTTGCGCACCGCGTCCAGGTCGATTTCCAGCCCGTCGGCCAGCTCGCCGATGGCCACCGACACGCCCCCCGCGCCGAAGTCGTTGCACCGCTTAATCATCCGGGTGACGTTCTCGTCCCGGAACAGCCGCTGGAGCTTGCGCTCCTCGGGGGCGTTGCCCTTCTGCACCTCGCTGGCCATGGTGGACAGGGACTTTTTGTTGTGGCTCTTGGAGGACCCGGTGGCCCCGCCGATGCCGTCCCGTCCGGTGCGGCCCCCCAGCAGGATCACCACGTCTCCGGGGGCGGGGCGCTCCCGGCGGACGTGGCCGGCGGGGGCGGCGGCCACCACCGCGCCGCACTCCAGCCGCTTGGCGATGTAGCCGGGGTGGTACAGCTCGGCCACATGGCCGGTGGCCAGGCCGATCTGGTTG
>ERZ779626.208-NODE-208-length-39937-cov-10.633820_pt1 | contig 39937 bp, 42 predicted proteins | sample MGYA00514209_ERZ779626 | MGnify/ENA primary metagenome ERZ779626 (study PRJEB29562, sample SAMEA4376713) | mouse gut metagenome | isolation source: Cecum | study: EMG produced TPA metagenomics assembly of the A DSS colitis mouse model was used to assess the...
CGAAAAAATCTCTCACCGTTGGGCATTCCGCCAATTTTCAAACAAGGCCTAAGGACGGCTGTATCTACAGAATAAAGAACAAATATGGGAGGTTTTCTGTGATGAACAATGTTGTGAAGAAGCTGTGGATGCTGTGCCTGGTGCTGCTGCTGGCGGTCACCCTGGCCGTGCCCGCCCTGGCGGCGGGGGAGGACGCCGGGGAGCCCGCCGCCCAGGAGGAGGTCCAGGAGGAGTCCGGCGGCAAGACCATCGCCTCCGCCCTGGCCATCGGTCTGGCGGCCCTGGGCGGCGGCCTGGGCATGGGCATCGCCACCGGCAAGGCCGTGGAGAGCATCGGCCGCCAGCCGGAGGCCGAGGGCAAGATCCGGACGATGCTGATGCTGGGCCTGGTCTTTATTGAGACGGCCATCATCTACGCCCTGCTGGTGGTCATTCTCATCATCTTTGTGTTGTAAGGCAGGTGGAGGCTGTGAATATTCCCCTGAATGTTGACTGGCAGCAGATTTTGCTGCACTGGATGAATCTGGCTATCCTCACCGGCGGGCTGTACTTCCTGCTCTACAAGCCGGTGAAGCGGTTCATGGAAAAACGGGAGGCCTACTACCGGGACCTGGAGGAACAGGCCGCCGGGAAGCTCCGGGAGGCGGAAGAGCTGAAAGCCTCCTATCAGGCCAAGCTGGACGGAGCGGAGGAGGAGATCCGCCAGGCCCGGGCGAAGTCCCAGGCGGCGGTCCAGCAGTCCGTGGAGGAGCAGATGGCCCAGGCCAGGCAGATTGTCGCCAAGGCCAAGGAGGAGGCCGCCAGCAGCCGGGACCAGATTATCCGGGAGTCCCAGCGGGAGCTGCGGGAGCTGACGGTGGCGGCGGTGAAGAAGCTGACGGTGAAGGCCGACACGGATCTCTTCGACCAGTTCCTGGATCTGGCGGAGGGAGGAGGCGCCCATGAGGACCAGTAGAGGCGCACTGGCGGCGGAGCTCCGCAGCGCCGTCAGGCCCACGGAAGAACAGCTCCGGCGCTTTGAGAAGTTCCTGGCGGACAAGTATAAGCGGAAGGTTCCCCTCCGCTGGGAGGAGGACCCCGCCCTGAAGCAGGGCTTCCGCCTCCAGGTGGGGGCGGACATGTACGACTGGACCATGCAGGGCCGGGTCCGGCAGTTCCGGGATTATGTCCGGGGACTGGAGAGCGGAGCCAGCAACATCCTGCCCCTGATGCGTCAGGCGGTGGAGGACTGGGCCGTGAGCGTCAGCGCCGAGGAAATCGGCGAGGTGGTGACGGTGGACGGCGAGATTGCCACCGTCAAGGGCCTGGACCACGTCCAGTACGGCGAGATCCTGCTGTTCAGCTCCGGCGTCAAGGGCATGGTCCAGGACCTGCGCCGGGACGGCGTGAGCTGCATCCTCTTCGGCAGCGGCGAGGAGGTCTCCGCCGGCGGCATGGTCCGCCGGACGCTGAAAACCGCCGGCATGCCGGTGGGCGAGGGCTTCCTGGGCCGGGTGGTGGACGCCCTGGGGGTCCCTGTGGACGGCAGGGGGAGAATCATGGCGGAGGGCTACCGGCCCATCGAGGCCCCGGCCCCCGGCATCCTGGACCGCCAGCCGGTGAACACCCCCATGGAGACGGGGCTTTTGGCCATCGACTCCATGTTCCCCATCGGCCGGGGCCAGCGGGAGCTTATCATCGGAGACCGCCAGACGGGCAAAACCGCCATCGCCCTGGACGCCATCCTGAACCAGAAGGGGAAGGACGTGGTGTGCATCTACGTGGCCATCGGGCAGAAGACCGGGTCTGTGGCCCAGATCGTGGAGAACCTGAGCCGCCGGGGGGCCATGGAGTACACCGCCGTGGTCAGCGCCCCGGCCAGCGCCTCCGCGGCGCTGCAATACATCGCGCCCTACGCGGGCTGCGCCCTGGGAGAATACTTTATGCGCCAGGGCCGGGACGTGCTCATCGTCTACGACGATTTGAGCAAGCACGCCATCGCCTACCGGACCCTGAGCCTGCTGCTGGAGCGCTCTCCGGGGCGGGAGGCGTTCCCCGGCGACGTGTTTTACCTCCACTCCCGCCTGCTGGAGCGGGCGGCCCACCTCTCCGACGAGCTGGGGGGCGGCAGCATGACCGCCCTGCCCATCGTGGAGACCCAGGCGGGGGACGTGTCCGCCTACATTCCCACCAACATCATCTCCATCACCGACGGGCAGATTTTCCTGGAGAGCGACCTGTTCTTCGCGGGCCAGAGGCCTGCGGTCAACGTGGGCCTCTCCGTCTCCCGCGTGGGCGGCGACGCCCAGACCAAGGCCATGAAAAAGGCCGTGGGGACCCTCCGGCTGGACCTGGCCCAGTACCGGGAGATGGAGGTCTTCACCCAGTTCTCCAGCGACCTGGACGATGCCACCAAGCGCCAGCTCACCTACGGCCAGGGCCTGATGCGCCTGCTGCGACAGCCCCGGTATGCCCCGCTGTCCCAGCACCAGCAGGTGATTGTCCTGGCGGCCGCCATGGCCCATGTGATGCAGGACGTGCCTCTGGAGCGAATGGACGCCTTCCGGGCCCATCTGCTCTCGGAGGTGGAGGCGGAAGCCCCGGACCTCTGCGGACGGATTGACCGCACCGGCCGTCTGGACCCGGAGGACCGGGAGGAGATCGTCTCCCTGGCGAAACACGCCCTGGAGAGCTTCAGCGGGAAGAAGGGCGGCTGACATGGCGGGGACCAAGGAGATCAAGACCCACATTGAAAGCGTGGGGGAGACCCGGAAGATCACCAACGCCATGTATTTGATTGCCTCCACCAAGCTCCGCCGGGCCCGGCAGGAGCTGGACCAGACCCGGCCTTATTTCGAGGCCCTCCGGGGGGAGATCCGGCGGATTTTCCGCACGGCCTACAACGTGGACAGCCGGTTTTTTTACCCCATCGGCGACGACACGCCCCTGAAGGGGACCTACGGCTGTCTCCTCATCACCGCCGACAAGGGGCTGGCGGGGGCCTATAACCAAAACGCCATCCGGGTGGCCCAGGAGCTTTTGGACCGGCACCCGGACACGAAGCTCTTTGTGGTGGGGGAATACGGGCGGCGCTTCTTCGACCAGCGGAAGATTCCCATTGAGCACAGCTTCCTCTACACCGCCCAGAATCCCACCATGGCCCGGGCCCGGGAGATCAGCGGCCTGCTGCTGGACGGCTTCGACCGGGGAGAGCTGAAGGAGATTTACGTCATCTACACGGATATGGAAAGCGCCATGAGCTTCCAGGCCCGGACGGCCCGCCTCCTGCCCTTCCACCGGACCCATTTCGCCGGAGCCCCGGCGGGCGGGGGGGCCATGACGGAGCGGTTTGAGTTTTACCCCGACGTGGGGACCGTGCTGGACAGCGTGATGCGGAGCTATGTCACCGGCTTCATCTACAGCGCCTTGATCGACAGCTTCTGCTGCGAGCAGAACGCCCGGATGACCGCCATGGACAACGCGGACCGGAACGCGGAGAAGCTGCTGGGGGAGCTGTCCCTCCAGTACAACCGGGTCCGGCAGGCGGCCATCACCCAGGAGATCACGGAGATTTCCGCCGGGGCCAGGGCCCAGCGCCAGAAGAAGGGAAGGTAACCGATTTTGGAAAGAGGGATCATTGTACAGATATCCGGCCCCGTGGTGGACGTGGAGATTCAAAGCGGCGAGCTTCCCCGGCTGCGGGAGGAGCTGACCGTGGAGAAGGACGGCGGCCTCCGGGTGATGGAGGTGGCCCAGCACGTGGGAAAAAGCACGGTGCGCTGCATCATGCTGTCCCCCAGCGAGGGTCTGGCCAGGGGCCTGGCCGTGGACGTGCCGGACAAGACCATCGAGGTGCCCGTGGGCACGGCCACCCTGGGGCGGATGTTCAACGTCCTGGGCCAGCCCATCGACGGCGGCGGCCCGGTGCCCGAGGACACGCCGTTCAAGAGCATCTACCGCAAGCCCCCCGCCTTTGACGAGCAGAGCCCGGCGGTGGAGATTCTGGAGACGGGCATCAAGGTCATCGACCTGCTGGAGCCCTACCCCCGGGGAGGCAAGATCGGCCTCTTCGGCGGCGCGGGCGTGGGCAAGACGGTGCTGATTCAGGAATTGATACACAACGTGGCCACGGAGCACGGCGGCTACTCCATCTTCACCGGCGTGGGCGAGCGCAGCCGGGAGGGCAACGACCTCTGGCGGGAGATGCGGGAGAGCGGCGTGTCCGAGAAAACCGCCCTGGTCTTCGGTCAGATGAACGAGTCCCCCGGCGTGCGGATGCGGGTGGCCCTGGCGGGGCTGACCATGGCGGAGCACTTCCGGGACAAGGAGCGCAAGGACGTCCTGCTCTTCATCGACAACATCTTCCGCTTTGTCCAGGCGGGCAGCGAGGTCTCCACCCTCCTGGGCCGGATGCCCTCCGCCGTGGGCTATCAGCCGACGCTTGCCAACGAGATGGGCGAGCTCCAGGAGCGGATTACGTCCACCAAGAACGGCTCCGTCACCTCCGTCCAGGCGGTCTACGTCCCCGCCGACGACCTGACGGACCCGGCTACGGCGACCACCTTCGCCCACTTGGACGCGACGACGGTGCTGAGCCGGAAAATCTCCGAGCAGGGCATCTACCCGGCGGTGGACCCCCTGGCCTCCTCGTCCCGGATTCTGGAGGCCGACGTGGTGGGGGAACGGCATTACCGCATTGCCCGGGAGTGCCAGGAGATTTTGGAGAAGTACATGGAGCTCCAGGACATCATCGCCATCCTGGGCATGGATGAGCTCAGCGAGGAGGACCAGAAGACCGTGGCCCGGGCCCGGCGGCTCCAGCGCTTCTTTGCCCAGCCCACCACGGTGGCGGAGAAGTTCACCGGCATCCCCGGGGTCTACGTCCCCTTGAAGGACACCCTGGAGAGCTTTGAAAAGCTGGTAAACGGCGAGCTGGACCAGTACCCGGAGGCGGCCTTCTACAACGTGGGCACCTGGCGGGACGTGGTGGAGAAGGCGAAAAAGATCGAGGCGGGTGAGGCGTGATGGAAGTCTTTCAGGCCCACATCCTGGCGGCGGACCGCTCCTTCTACGAGGGGCCCTGCGTCAGCCTGACCGTCCCCACCAGCGACGGGGAGCAGGGCATCCTGGCCCATCACAGCGACATGATCGCCGCCGTGCTGCCGGGGACCCTGCGCTACCAGACCCCGGAGGGGCCCGTCCAGCTGGCGGCGGTGTCCTCCGGCTTGGTGAAGATTGAGAAAAACGAGGTCCTGGTGCTGGTGGACTCCGTGGAACGGCCCGATGAGATCGACGCCGCCCGGGCCCGCCGGGAGGCCGACGAGGCACGGGAGGCCATGCTCCAGAAGAAGAGCCGCCAGGAGTACCAGCTGGCCCAGGCGACCCTGGCCCGGGCCATGAACCGCCTGCGGGTGAAGGGCACGGAAATCAAATAGCAAATAGAGCGAAACGCGCCTCTCCCCAGATGGGAGAAGGCGCGTTTTTTCACGGCAGCAGAGGCAGGCACACCACCAATTGAAACCGCCCGCCTCCGGCCCGGGTCTCCAGGGACCCGCCCAGGCGCTCCGCGATTTCCCGCATCCCCGCCAGGCCGAAGCCGTGGGACGTCCTGTCCGCCTTGGTGGTGGCAAGGTCCGGGGCCAGTTCCCCGGCGTAGGCGTTTTCCACCCGGAGCATGAAAAGGCCCTTTTCCGCCCGGCAGCGGAGGGTGACGGTCTTGTCCTCCGCTTCCTCCGCCGCCTCCATGGCGTTGTCCGCGGCGTTTCCCAGCAGGGCGCACAGGTCCACCTCCGCCAGGGGCAGGTCCTTGGGCAGGGACACGGAAAAGTCCGCCGTGAGGCCCGAGCGGCCCATGGCCTCCGCCTTGGCGGAGAGGACGGCGTTGGCCGCGTCGTTTTCGCAAAGCCGCTTCCCGCCCCGGAGGGCGGGGGAGTCGGCAAGCTGGTCGATGTATTGCAGGGCCTTGCCGTCCTCCCCCATGTCCACCAGGCCCCGGAGGGCCGTCAGGTGGTTCCGCAGGTCGTGGCGGAGGGTGCGGACCTGCCGCTCCTCCCGCTGGAGGCCCTGGTAGTAGCTTTCCCGGAGGGAGGCCAGCTTGTCCGCCTCCTCCAGCTGCTGGTGGTTTTCCAGTACCAATATGGCGTACAGCAGGGCCAGGGAGGTGAGGAAGATAAAGGGGAGCACCGCCACCCCCAGATTCATAATCAGGCCGTGGAGAAGAGCGTTGCTGTAGATATAATCCGACTGGAGAAGGGGCAGCAGCACCACCGCCAGCAGCGAGCTGAAGGGCATGGCGGCCAGGAGCAGCACCAGCCTCCAAAACCGGGGGGAGAGCTGGGGCGGGCGCTTTGGCAGGTGTTTCCGCGGCGCCAGGTACAGCAGGGCCCAGACGGCGAGGCGGATGAATTTATTGCTGTAGTAATACAGATCGTCCAGATCGAAGCGGGCCATAATGGGGCCATAATAGGTATCCAGCACGGCGTTGACGGACATGATGAGGCAGAAAAAGATGACCGTCAGCGTCAGCCGCCCGGCCCGGTCCCCCTTGGAGGCCAGCAGGAGCACGGGGAAAAAGAACAGCAGGGTGAACAGCAGATTGGTGTCCCCCAGCCAAATCACCATGTCGGAGATGCTGCCCAGAAACAGGACCAGCGCGATTCGCCAGCCCCGCCGGGGCTTCACCGCCAAAAAGGCGGACACAATCCGAAAGAGGAAGAAGCCGCTGGCAAACACCGGGATCAGCCAGAACCAATTTTGAAAGCAGAGCAGCAGGTATTCCGCCAGGCTGATTAAAAACGCTGAAGCCATGGCCTAGCCCTCCAGGGCCGTCCGGGCCAGGGCGGCCAGGGCGGCGGAGCGGCAGGCCCGGCTGACGGGAAGCGCCTCGCCGCCCACAAAGACCTGGCTTCCCTCCATCCGCTCTACGGCGGCGGTGCGGACCAGATAGCGCTGGTGGACCCGGACGAAGGACTCTCCCACGTCCCGCTCCACGTCGTCCAGCTTGCCGTAAAAGGTATAGGTCCGGACGGCGGAGACGCAGGTGACCTGCCGCCGGTCGGAGGCGAAATAGAGAATGGTCTTCTTGGGAATCCGGTACAGCGTCTCGCCGCTGCGGCAGAGGAAGGCCTGGTCCCCCTCCCGGAGGCGGGCCTCCGCCGCCCGGTCCAGCACGCCGTCAAGCTGGTCCGGCTTGGGGGGCTTCATCAGGTAGCCCAGGGCTCCCACGGAATAGCCGTCGAACACGTAGTCCGTGTAGCCGGTGACAAAGACCAGCAGCAGCCCCTCATCCGCCTCCCGGAGGCGGCGGGCGGTCTCCATGCCGTTCAGCTCCCCCATTTCAATGTCCAAAAATACCAGGTCCAGCTCCCCGGCGTGGCTGCCCAGCCAGCGGAGGAGGCCCTCCCCGGAGGAGAATTCAAAAAAGGACGTGTCCGCCCCGCTCCGCCGCCGCTCCAGGGCCCGCTCCAACGCGGCCCGGAGGGCGACGCGGGCGTCGGCGCTGTCGTCGCAGATGCCGATTCGCAGCATGGTATCATCTCCTTGCGGTTTGCTGGGGCTATTATAGCACATCCCCGGCGGTTCGCCAAACCAATTATGACGGCAAAAGCGCCAAAGATGACGCCGCTTGCGCCGGAGCCCCCAAACTTTACAACGAACCCGCCAAAGAGAGCGGCCCCGTTTGCGGGGGCCGTTTTTTTGCGCTATTCTGGCAATGGAAGCGGACGTAAGCATTTACAGCCGGACTTCCGTATCAATCGCTGTCACAGAATAAAGGAAGTGCTTGCTATGAATTGGAATTCCATCCGCGCCGCCCTGACCACCCCCACGGAGGTCCCCCGGCAGGGGCCCCGGCTGCGAACGAATCTGGACACGGACCTCTTGAAGCTCGCCGCCATCGTCTCCATGCTCATCGACCATGTGGGCGGCGCCTTCTTTCCGGAGGTTGGGGCCTTCCGCTGGATTGGGCGGCTGGCGTTCCCGATTTTCTGCTACTGCCTGACCGTGGGACTGCTGTACACCCGAAACATCAAGCGGTATCTGGGCCGCCTGGCGGTGTTCGCCGTGGTCTCCCAGCCCTTCTACGTCCTGGCCTTCCACCCCCATGACTGGATGGTGGACCGGAATTGGAGCAACTGGAACATCTTCTTCACCCTGTTTTTGTCCCTCCTGGCCATGTACGGGCTGAAGGAGCGGAAGTGGTGGCTGTTCCTGGGGGCCTTCTTCGCGGTGAGCTGGTGGAACTTCGACTATTCCGGCATCGGGATTCAATTGATGCTGATTTTCTTCCTCTGCCGGAACCACCCCAAAACTGGCGCGGCCCTCTATGTGCTGACCTATCTGCCCTGCCTGTGGGGCGGCTATCTGGAGGACCCGCTGGCCTTGAAGCTGGGCGGCTTCGCCGTGGACTGGGCTGTGTTTGCCCTGCTGGCCGCGCCGCTGATCTTCCTCCCCACCCGCTCCGGGCTGAAAATCCCCAAGTGGTTTTTCTACGCCTTCTATCCCGCCCATCTTGCCGTCATTGCGGCAATTCAATTCATGCTGTAAGAAAGGATGACTATGATGCTGACTGTAGAAAATCTGTGCAAATCCTATCAAGTGGGAAAGACCTCCTACGAGGTGCTGAAGGGAGTCTCCCTTCAAGTGGGAAAGGGTGAGTTCGTGGCCGTTATGGGCCCCTCCGGCTCCGGTAAGACCACCCTCTTGAACTGCATTTCCTGCTACATCCCCGCCGACTCCGGCAGCATCCGCCTGGGGAAAACCGAGCTGGCCCGGCTGGACGAGGACGCCCTGGCGGAGGTCCGCAACAAGCAGCTGGGCTTCGTCTTCCAGGACTTCCTGCTCCTGGACGGCCTGACGGTCCGGCAGAACATCCTTCTGCCCGCCATCATCGGCGGGACCGTCTCCAACATGACGGAGCAGCGGGCGGACCAGCTCTGCGAGGTCTTCGGCATCGCGGGCATCCGGGACAAATACCCGGCGGAGATCTCCGGCGGCGAGAAGCAGCGCACCGCCGTGGCCCGGGCCCTCATCAACCACCCCCTGCTGATTCTGGCCGACGAGCCCACGGGAAACCTGGACTCCAAGTCCACCCGGGCCGTCATCCGCTCCTTTGAGCAGGCCAAGCAGGCTCTGGAGGCCACGATTTTCATGGTGACCCACGACTCCTACGCCGCCTCCTTCTGCGACCGGGTGGTGATACTCCGGGACGGCGTGGTCTGGAAGGTGCTGGAGAAGGGGGCCACGGAGCGGGAGACGTTCCAGGACCAGCTTCTGGACGCGGTCCGGGAAATGGGGAGGGAATAACCATGCGCCATTTTTCCGAAGTTTATGCCCTGATGCGCCGGAGGAACAAGAAGCAATACGCGCTCCTCTCGGGCTGCTGCTTTTTCTCCGTGCTGCTGATTACGGCCTACGTCTGCATGATGCGGGCCCCCACCATCCTGAACGTCCTCCCCGAGGGAGGCGACAGCCGCAAGCAGATCATGATGATCTTCACCCTGGCGGTTCTTGGCTGCGCCGTGTTCACCACCTACGCCTCCGGCCTCTTCTTCCGGCAGAAGTCCCGGGAGACCGGCGTGTTCCTGGCCCTGGGGGCCACCCGGGCCCAGGTGCGGGGGGAGCTGTACCGGGAGCTGGGAGTGATCTCCCTGGGCTCCTGCGCCGCCGGGGCCGCCCTGGGCGGACCCCTGGCCTGGGTGCTGTGGCAGGTGTTCCGTCTCTGCGTGGTGGATACGGAGGAGATGCGCCTGGTATTCAACCCCGCCGCCTACGTCTGGTCCCTGGCCTTCTCCGCCTTTGTCATCGCCATGATGTTCTTCCTGGGGAGCCGGTCCGTGAAGCGGACCAACATCATCGACATCGTCCAGGAGTCCCACAAGTCCGAGCCCATCCGGGAGGTGCCCCGGTGGTACGGGCCCGTTGGCATCGGCCTGCTGGCCCTGGGGGGCTTTCTGGGCTATATGTCCTCCTTCTTCTTCATAGGCATTCTCCACTGGTATCCCCCCGAGGGGCTGACCGCGGTCTTTTACGTCCCCGCTTTGATTGGCCTCTATATGATTCTCCTGCACACGGTGGTCAACGGCTGGAACGGGAAAAAGAAGCTCTATAAGGACCTGATCGCCACCAGCCAGATGCGCTTTCAGGGCCGCCAGACGGTGCGGAACATGCTGGTGATGACCCTGCTGATTGCCGGCGCGTACTTCGGCAGCTTCTACACCCCCATGCTGGGCACCGGGTCCATGATTGAATACGATACCCGGCCTGTGGACTATGTGTATAACTTCCGGGCAGACCAGGACATCCCCCTGGAGGAGGAGGTCCGGGCCCTGGCGGAGGAGTACGGCGTGACCGTCACGGACTTTGCCGCCGTCCCCATGCTCCGCCTGGCGGTGGACGGCGAGGACCACATTGAGGAGGAGGGCCCCATGGGCACCACCTGGCGCGCGGAGTACAAAGAGGTCATGAGCACCGAGCTGTTTCTTTCCGCCTCCGGCTACGAGGCTTTGACGGGGGAGCATGTGGACCTGGCCGGCGGCGAGATTCGCGGCGTCGTCGACGTGGAGGGGAGCAAGCTGGGCTTTGCCCCGGACAAGAGCCTCGTGACCAACTATCTGACCGGGGAACAGCTCCCCGTCACGTCCCTGGAGCCCCTGCGCTATGACAGCCTCTTCGGGCGCTATGTGATGAACGACGCCGACTTTGCCGCCCTTGGGGCGGGCCTGACGGAGGAGTGGCGGGAGACCCAGGTCTGCTTCAACGTGGAAAACTGCGAGGAGACCTATGACTTCGCCAAAGCCCTGTTCAACGAGATTGTGGACCGCTCTACCATAGACGTGGCCCAGTTCAGCGGCTGGGACCCGGTAATCCGGGACCAGTACCTGGCGGAGGAGGGCGTTTACTTCCTGGACCGGGAGAACTGCGCGGAATATGGTTTTACTGTCATCGACTACGCTCAGCGGGACAGCTCCGCCTTCCGGCTGGACTGGCACTACATGCCTGCGTTCCGGATTCTGGACAGGACGGACTTTGTAAAGACGATGGCGGTGTTCCTCATCCTCTTTGTCTTTGTGGCTGTGGTGTGCTTTGCCGCCGTGTTTGTGATTGCCTATACCCGGTGCATGACCATTGCCCTGACAAACCGGAAGGTCTACGACGACCTCAGGCATTTGGGGGCCTCCAACGCCTATCTCCGCCGCTCCGTCCGGGGGCAGGTGAAGCGGGTGTTCCTGGTGCCCGCCCTGGCGGGCACCAGCCTGATCTACGCCTTTTATGTCATGATTATGTACTTCAACGGCAGTCCCGCAGGTATTAAGCCCAGCGAGGCGGCGGGCCTTCTGGCCGCCCTGGCGGTGGTGGCGGCGGTGTCCGCCCTGATCTACGGCGTGTACCGCCTGACCCTGGCCCAGGTGTGCCGGGCCCTGGATATCCGGCGGTGACCGGAAAGCGCAAAGGAGCGCGGGACCAAACGGTCCCGCGCTCCCTGGGTTCCTGTTCAAAAAGAGGTCAGGCGCTTTGCCTGGCGTGGACCGCCAGGGACTGCTGGGGGGGCATGGCGAAGTAGTCGTAGCTGACCTCGCTGCCGCTGTCGCCCCAGGTGGTGTCGATGTGGTATTCCGTACCGTCCAGGGTGGCGACGGTCCAGATGTGGTCCCCCTGGATGATGGTGGAGCACCGGATGCCCTCCAGCTTCAAAAGCAGGTTATAGGCCCCGGTGTAGCCGTCGCAGACGGCGGCGCCGTTTGCAAACAGGCTGTAGGGAATGTGGCTGAGGGAATCGTCCCCGGCCTGGTAGTCGTAGACGCAGTTGTCGCAGATCCAGCCGTAGTAGACCCGGGCCTTTTCCAGCTCCGCCATATCCGGACGGAGAACTCCCTCGTTCCAGAGCCGGTCGTGGACGGCGATAGCGGCCTCCATGGCGGCGGCGCGGTACTCCTGGGTCCGCCGTCCCGCCCCGGCGGCGGAAAAGCTCAAAGTCGCCAGACCCGCGCCCCAGGTGCAGTGGACCTGGTTATAGCCTTGCTCACAGTGGTCCTTCATCACGGCCAGGGACTGGTCCATAAGCTGCCGGGACTTCGCCTCGGAGAGGCCGGGGAGGTGGAATATCAGCTGGTCGCTGCCCTGGGCCAGCATGCAGCGCAGGGAGCTTGCCAGTTCTTCCCGGGTGGAGGGAGAGAGGACGTAATTCCCCGGCTCTACCAGGTCCGCCAGGGAGGTCCCGGCGACGCTGTAAAGCGCGGACAGGTCCCACTGGGGCCGGACCCGCAGGGCGGGGTCCAGCATGCGGGTGAGCATGGCGGCCAGGGCCCCCCGGGTGATGGGCCGGCTGGGAAGGAAGGAGCCGCTGGCGTCGCTTCCCACAGAGATTCCCTTCCGGTAGAGGGCCAGGATATCCTGGTAGTAAGGCGTGTACTCGTCCACGTCGGGGAGGAAGCGGCGGGAGGAGTAGCCCACGGTGACCAGCTCGTCGTGAACGGAGGGCAGAGCCTCCTCCGGGAGGACGTTGGCCAGGACGTGGGCCACCTGAGCCCGGGCGGCGGGCTCGTAGAGCTCCATGTACCCGTCCACGAAGTCCGCCTCCAGCACGCCCTCCGCCTGGAGATAGCGCAGGTACGCCAGGGCCGCCGGGGTGGTCTCACGGCGGTAGGCCAGGGCGGCCTCGGGTTCTCCGGTCCGGTACAGGCTCCGGACCCGCCCGGCGAAGATGACGGCCTGTCCCAGGGTCACCGGGTCTCCCAGGCCGAAGGTTCCGTCGCCCTTCCCGTTGGCGAGGCCGTACTCATAGAGGGCGGATACGTTGTCATAGAAGGGGGAATCCGCCGTCAGGTCGGAGAACTCCCCGGCGTAGGTCCGGCTGCGGGTGAAGCCGCCTTCCTGGGCGGCCTGGGCGGATGGGGAGGTCAGCAGCAGGCACAGGGCCAGCAGCAGGGCGGGGATCTGCTTCCTCATAGCGTTCCTTTCGGGAAAATCAGGTTAAAATGTTCAGGTCCTCGGGGAGGCGGTCCTCCACATAGGGGTTCAGATATTCGTTTACCAAGGCCAGGACTTCCTCCTGGTCCAGATAGATATAGGGGGACTTCCATTCCCCCGGCAGGGTGGAGAAGCTGATGGCGTCTGAGCCCATGCCGACGACCTGGGTGCCCAGCCATACCAGGTTGCCCGCGTTCAGGTCCGTTTTCACATATTGAATAAAAATTTTACACAGGCTGTCCAGCTTCGTGAGGGTGGCTGGGGTCAGCATCTGCTTGGCGACGGCTTTCAGGAAGTCCTGCTGGGTCTGCATCCGGCCAATGTCCTGGGAGGCGTAGCCCTCCCGGAAGCGGACGACCTTCAACGCCTCCGCGCCGGTGAGGTGGCGCATTCCCTTGGAGAAATGGATGGAGAGGTTTTGGTAGGGGTCCTCGTAGTGCATGTCCATGGGGATGTAGAAATCCACGCCGCCGATGGCGTCCACCAGGGCCGCAAACGCTTTCAGGTTCACCAGGACGGTGTAGTCCACCGGAATGCCCAGCTGGTCGGAGACGGTGTCCGCCAGCAGCTCCATGCCGCCGGAGTTGTAGGCGTAGTTTATTTTGTGGTTTTTTCCATTTATGCTGGCTTTGGTGTCCCGGGGGATGCTGACGCCGTATACATAGCCGTTTTCCGCGTCCAGGGCAACCAGAATATTGGTGTCGCTGCCGCCGTTGCCGTCGTCCGCGCCGGAGACCAGGATGGTCCAGAACTGGGGCTTGCGCTCGTAGTGGGAGCGAAGGGCCTCTGCCTCCTCGTCGGAGAGGTCCTCCGAGACGGCGGGGTTGGTGACCTTTTGAATCATAACGGGGTCGTCTGCGGCCTTTTGATCCGGGGCCCGGAAGTAAACCCGGACCACAGCGCAGCACAGGCCGATCAGGATGAAGAGCAGCAGCAGCGTGACCATCCAGGGGCTGCGCTTTTTGCGGCGAAGTCTTGAAGCCATGGGAACCTCCCGTGCGCCGTTTTCCGGCGCGTATCTGTAGAAAATCGGTTTTGCGAAAAGGGGCCCGTCCAAAAACAGGGCCGGCGGATGAAACGTCTGCTTCATTATAAGTCCGGCTCCGGAAAAAGACAAGAGAAAAAATAGCGGCATCGCCGCTATTTTTTCGGTCAAAATTTTGCGCTTTCTGTCATTTCTTACAAGGGATTCAAAATATTTTCAGAAAGTTTACAACTTGGACAAATTCTCTCCATCCTTTTCCGGCTCCGGGGGTTTTTCCGCCGCCGGAGCGGCGGCGGTCAGCTGTTCCAGCAGGGTCTTGATATCCGCCAGAAGCTGGTTCTGGTAGGAGAGGGCGCAGCGGATATAGTGCATGGCCGGCTCCGGCGCGGGGGAGGGCGGGTCCTCCAGCGGGTGGGGCCAGCGGCGGACCTCCGGCTCCGTGTAGATGGGCGTGCCCGGCGGAACGGCCTCCCGGCCTGGGGACCGGGTGACGGGCACGGTCCGGGCCGTCCGTCCGGCCACCGGGGTCCGGCCCCGGCCGTGTTGACGATTTGCCATGATTCAGGGTCCCTCCTTCCGCGGCTCTAGTCGCCGCGGTATTTTTTGCGGGTGGCGATGCCGCCCCGGATGTGCCGCTGGGCCTTGTTTACGTCCAGCACTTCCTTGACCTGCAGGTACAGCGGGCGGTTGAATAGGGGCAGCCGCTCGGAAATGTCCTTATGCACCGTCGATTTGCTGATGCCGAACCTCTGGGCGGCGGCCCGGACCGTGGACCGGTTCTCTATGATGTAAAGAGCCAGGCGCTCCGCCCGCTCCTCCATATTTCCCTTCAAAACATCCTCACTCCCTGCCTCTTGTTGGTCCATCCTATGCGCGGCGGCGGCGGGATATGTTCCCGAAAAGGGAAAGGACAGGGCGGAAAATGCAAAAAGGCCCTTGACATGGAGTGGACTCCACGTGGTATGCTGGAGAGCGGACAACGTGTTTTGGAAAACAAGGAGGTTTATTCAGATGCGATACCGTACATTGGGCCGGAACGGCATCCAGGTGGGCGAGATCGGTGTGGGCTGCGAGGGCTTTCTGGAAAAGACCCCGGAGCAGGTGAGCGAATGGCTGGACGTGTGCGAGGCGGCGGGGGCCAACTGCATTGACCTGTACGCGCCCAACCCGGATTTCCGCTCCAACCTGGGCCGGGCCCTCCGGGGGCGGCGGGAGAAATTTGTCCTCCAGGCCCACCTCTGCTCCGTCTGGAAGGACGGCCAGTACAAGCGGACCCGGGACATGGCCGAGGTCCGGGAGGGCTTTGAGGACCAGCTCCGGCGGCTGGAGACGGATCATGTGGAGATCGGCATGGTCCACTATGTGGACTCCCTGGCGGAGTGGGAAACGGTCCAAAACGGCGCCGTCATGGAGTACGCCTTGGCATTGAAGGCGGCGGGAACCGTCGGCTGCGTGGGCCTCTCCAGCCACAATCCCCAGGTATCCCTGGCGGCGGCGGAGAGCGGGCTGATCGACGTGCTGATGTTCAGCGTCAACCCCTGCTACGACCTCCAGCCCGCCTCTGAGGACGTGGAGGAGCTTTGGGCCCCCAAGAACTACGCCGCCCCCCTGCTGAACATGGACCCGGAGCGCCAGGCCCTCTACGAGACCTGCCAGCGCCTGGGGGTGGGTATTACGGTGATGAAGGCCTTTGGCGGCGGGGACCTGCTCAGTGATTCCCTCTCCCCGGCGGGGAAGGCCCTGACGGTTTTCCAGTGCCTCCAGTACGCCCTGGACCGGCCCGGCGTTGGCTGCGTGATGTCCGGGGCCCGGAGCCTGGAGGACTTGAAGCGGAGCCTGGCCTTTGAGGACGCCTCGGAGGAAGAGCGGGACTACGCCGCGGCTCTGGCGGCCCTGCCGAAAATCAGCTGGAAGGGCCACTGCATGTACTGCGGCCACTGCGCGCCCTGCCCCCAGGGCGTCTCCGTGGCGGATGTGACAAAGTTCCTGAACCTCTCCCTGGCCCAGGGAAGCGTCCCCGAAACCGTCCGGGAGCACTACGCCGCCCTGCCCCATGGGGCGGGGGAGTGCATCCGGTGCGGGGCCTGTGAAACGCGCTGTCCCTTCGCCGTGCCCATCCGGGAGAACATGGCGAAGGCGGCGGAGCTCTTCGGAAGGTGAGGGGTCTATGCGGACGATTTTGATTCTGGACGGCCAGGGCGGCGGCGTGGGGAGCCAGCTGGTGAAGCTGCTGAAGCCCCGCCTGAGCGGGGGCTGCCGCCTCCTGTGCGTAGGAACCAACGTGGCGGCCACCGCCGCCATGCTGAAGGCCGGGGCCGCCCAGGGGGCCACGGGGGAGAACGCCGTGGTGTACAACGCCGCCCGGGCGGACCTGATTTTGGGGCCCATCGGCGTGGTGCTGGCCAACGGCATCCTGGGGGAGGTGTCCCCCGCCATGGCCTCCGCCGTCTCCGGGTCCGGGGCGGTGAAGATTCTGATTCCCTCCTCGTCCTGCGGCGTGTACGTGGCGGGAGTGGAGGAGTGCCGCCTGGAGGAATACCTCCGCCGGGCGGCGGAGCTGGCGGTAAGGGAGCTGGGGCTGTGAGCAGGGAATTTCTTGCGATTGCCCGGGAACACTGGGCGAAATATCCCCAAATGGAGCCCCGGGACTTTGCCAAGCTGGCTTATCAGAGCGAGTTTGGCCCCGCCCATATGGTCCAGAGCCCGGACAAGGTGCTGGCGGCCCTGCTGGCGGAACGGAAGGAGGCGGGGCCGGAGCCCATTCCCCCGGAGCCCGTCGGGGGCGGCCTGTGCCGCTTCCATATCACCCAGACTCTCTCCACGTTGTCGGAGCTGCCGCTGATTGGGCGGATGTTCCGCCTGACCATGGCTCAAACGGAGGGCACGGAGGAGGGGCTCCTGGAAAAGCTGGCGGCCCTGGAGGCCCTTCCGGTCCCCGGTATGGCGGAGTATTTGGAGGGCTGGCGGCGGGAGGGCTGTCCGCCGGTCCATCACAGCGAGGCGTTCCGGAACGCCTACAACCCCCATTACCGGGTTCTGCAAACGCGCATGGCGGGGTTTCTCCCGGCGCTGGTCCCCATCGACCGGCTGGTCCGGGAGCACTATGCCGCCTGGCTGCGGCGGGGGAGCTGGGGGGAGCCGCTGCCGGGAGAGAGCCCCCTGGCCCACCGGCATCGAAACGGGCTGAGGCCCTTCCTTGCAGCCGTAGACGGCCGGTGCGGCAGCGGAAAAACCGGATTTGCCAAACTGGCGGAACAGTTGATTCCCGGCTCAAAGCACATCGCCCACATGGACGACTGTTACCTTCCCTGGGAGAGCCGGGCTTCCAACTGGATGGAGATTCCCGCCGGAAACATGGACCTGAACCGGGTCCGGGAGGAAATCTTGCTCCCGGTCCGCAACGGAACGCCCCTGACGTATCCGCCCTTCCTCCACGATGGCCCGGTGCTGGACGAGTACGGGGAGCCCATAGAAATCGACCCGGATGACGCGGAGCTCATCCTGGTGGAGGGTACCTACTCCCAGCATCCGGCCCTGGCGGGATTCTACGACTATAAAATATTCCTCACCTGTGACCGGGACGAGCAGACCCGCCGCCTCCAGGCCCGGGAGGGGGACTATTTCCCCACCTTCGACCGAGTGTGGCGGACGCTGGAGGAACGGTATTTTGCCGCCTGCGGCACGGAGGGGGCCGCCGATCTGGTGGTGGATACCACCGGATTTTTCGGATGAAAAAAGGGACTTGGCAGAAGCCGGGTCCCTGTGGTATACTGTATGCGAAACAACCCGCCGTCAGGAAGGCGGCGGACTGTCAGAAGACGGGAAAACTTATCTGATTTGAAGGAGTTTTTCCCATGAACGAAACCAAGACCCAAAGACCCGTCCAAACCCTGGCCATGGCCGCTATAATGATGGCCCTGGGCTTCGTCCTGCCCTTCTTCACCGGGCAGATTCCCCAGATTGGCGGCATGCTCTGTCCCATGCACCTGCCCGTGCTGCTGTGCGGCCTCCTCTGCGGCTGGAGGTACGGCCTGGCGGTGGGCTTCCTCCTGCCGCTGCTGCGCAGCGTCACCCTGGGGATGCCTCCGATGTTCCCCACCGCCGTCGCCATGGCTTTTGAGCTGGCGGCTTACGGCTTCCTGGCGGGCTTCCTCTACGCCCGGTCCCGCTGGCAGTGCGTGGTGGCCCTGTACCGCTGCCTCATTGCCGCCATGCTGGGCGGGCGCGTTGTCTGGGCCGTTGCCCGGGTGATTCTCTCCGGTGTGTCCGGTCAGGCGTTTACCTGGCAGATGTTCCTCTCCGGCGCGTTCCTCACCGCCATCCCCGGCATCATCCTCCAGCTGGTCTTCATCCCCGCGGTGATGGTGGCCCTGGACCGGACCGGGCTGGTCCGCTTCCGCCGGGGCGGGGAGACGGTCCCGGCGGCGTGATGTGAGTCAGCGGGTCAGGAAGACCTCGCTGAGCAGCGCCTCCGCCTCGTCCAGCCGCCCCGCGTCCAGTCCCGCGTAATTCACCACCAGCGTGTGGGCATAGGCGGGATTGGGAACGGCGGCGTACTCCGACAAAAACCCCAGACGCACTCCCAGGCCCTCCGCCCGGCGGCGGAGGGCCTCGTCGTCCTCCTCGGTGTTCAGCCGGAGGAGGAAGTGAAGCCCCGCCCCCCGGTCGGTGAGGGAGGCGGCGAAGGGGCACTGCCGGAAGCGCTCCAGCACCGCCTCCCGGAGGAGGCGGTATTTTTTCCGGGTCCGGGAGAGGTGCTGCTCATACCCGCCGCCGCTGAGAAAGCGGGCCAGGACCTGCTGCTCCAGGGCGGGGACGGTGGAGGCGTAAAAGCCCAGCTCCCGGCGGCAGCGCTCCAGCAGCCGGGGCGGCAGGACCATGAAACCCACCCGCATGGAGGGGGAGATGGTCTGGGAGAAGGTGTTCATGTAGATCACCCGCCCCCGGGCGTCGATGCTCTGGAGGGTGGGGATGGGCCGCCCGATGAAGCGGAACTCGCTGTCATAGTCGTCCTCGATGATGACGCCGTCCGTCTCCTCCGCCCAGCGGAGAAGGGCGTGGCGGCGGGCGATGGGGGTGACGATGCCCGTGGGATAGTGGTGGGCCGGGGAGAGATGGGCCGCCGTGGCCCCGGAGGCGTACAGGGGCTCCAGGGCCATGCCCTGGCCGTCCAGGGAAATGGGGCGGCAGACGGCCCCCCACTTGCCGTAGACCTGGCGGATCTTGGGGTAGCCCGGGTCCTCCAGGGCGATGACCGCCTCCCGGCCCAGGAGCTGGGCCAGAAGCAGATAGAGATACTCCGCCCCCGCCCCCACGACGATCTGCTCCGGGGACACCGCCATGCCCTTGAAGTCCCGGAGGTCCCGGGCGATGGCCTCCCGCAGGGCGGGGAGGCCCTGGTGGGGCACCGGAGCCAGATGTCCCCCCTCGGAGAGGACCTGGCGGGTCAGCCTCGCCCAGAGGGCCGAGGGGAAAAAAGAGGGGTCCGCCTGTCCGCTTTTCAGGTCCAGCCGCCAGGAGCGGGGAGGCGCCTCCGCCGGGACGGCTTCTCCCGCCTCCGCCGCCGGGAGGCGGCGGTCCACCTGGGCGGCGTAGAAGCCCCGCCGGGGCCGGGCGTCCGCGTAGCCCTCCGCCACCAGCTGCTGATAGGCCCCCTCCACCGTGATGACGGACACCCGAAGATGCTCCGCCAGGGCCCGCTTGGAGGGCAGGCGTTCCCCCGCCGCCAGGGCGCCGCTGAGGATATCGTCCCGAAGGCGGCGGTACAGGTATTCATAAAGGGACAGCCCGCCCCGGGCCTCCAAATCGTACGTCAGCATGGACGCGCCCTCCTCTGACCTTATAAAAAATTTCGTTTTTGGCTATTTCTATCCTATCATAAAGGCGCTATGATGGCAACATCAACCGACAAAGGAGCGAGGCGCGATGGAAAAGATTTTAAAGCGCGAGACGGTCCGGGCGGACGCCCGGCTGCTGGCCCTGACGGGGCTGTTCGCCGCCCTGGGCTGCGTGGGGACCATGGTTTTGCAGGTGCCCTCCCCCACCGGCGGGTATATGAACCTGGGGGACGCAGTGGTGATTCTGGGGGCCTGGCTGCTGGGACCGGTGTACGGGGCGGTGGCCGGAGGCGTGGGGCCCGCTATGGCGGACCTGCTCAGCGGCTATGCCGTTTATGTCCCGGCTACTCTGGTGATCAAGGCCGTCATGGCCCTGACGGCGGCGCTTTTGTACCGGGCGCTGAAGAAGAGGGGGCTGTTTCTCTGCGCGGCGGCGGCGGAGGTCCCCATGGTTTTGGGCTATTGGCTGTTCGATGGGGCGCTGGCCTCCCTCTCCGGCGGCGGGGCCCTGGGGCTGTGCCTGACGGCCAGCGCGGCGGGCATTCCCAGCAATCTGGTCCAGGCCGCCTTCGGAGCGGCGGCATCCACGCTGCTGGCTCTGGCCCTGCGGCGCAGCGGCTATGTCCGGAAGCAGTTCCCGAATCTGTGAGTATCGAAAAAGAAACCGGGACCCCCAGTTGGGGGTCCCGGTTTTGATATACGAAAACAGGGTGTAGGCTCAGCCCAGCCCGTCCGGGGCGTTCCAGCCGTCCCAGGGGGAAGCCTGGGTGGGAGCCGCGTCCTTGCCTATGCCGGAGGTGCGCTTGGCAACGTCGAAATAGGCCAGCTGGACGCAGGTGCAATTGGGAATGTAAAAGAGGGCCACCAGAAGCTGCCAGAGGCCGAAAATGGCGTTCAGGGCGAAGATGGGGAGGCCGAAGTAGGTCCCCGGGGCGGGGATGCCGTAGAGCATCAGCATGGCCAGGTCCTGGTTTATCTTGAGGCTCAGGAGCAGGGTTGGGAAAATGGCCAGCAGATTCCAGCCGATGTAGCTCAGGTCCAGGGTGAAGAGCTGGGCCTTGTAGCCCAGGGTCTGCCGCTTGCTCATTTCCAGAGCCTCCATCACGCCGATATCCGGGTCCTCGTAGAGGTTATAGAAGGCAAAGCTGTAGCGGTAAGCGGCGATGATGCCGGGGATGATGAAGAGCAGGGACCAGAGGAAGATGAAGAGGCTGAATACTATGTCCAGCAGAATCAGCTTCCCCACAAAGGAGAACCCGTCGAACAGCGTCAGAAACTCCGCCCGCTCTCCCCGGCGAACGGCCATGCAGTACAGGGCGAAGCCCGTGGCCAGGACGGTGCTCAGCAGGGAGACCAGGATGGAGATGAAAATGCTGAAAAAGCCGGTGTCCACCAGGGCGGAAAACAGGTTCAGCACAATGAGCAGCCCCATGTACAGGGCGGTCATGGCCTTGGGGGAGACCTGCGCGTCCCGCAGAAGCTCCGCCGCCTCCCATTTGCATTGTTTGCGGTCAATGTGTTCAGACGTCATGATAGGGCCTCCTAAACCGTGGTGGTGTCTTTGTCTTAGTTTAGCACAATCCGGGCCGGAAGGCAAGCGGGAAAACGGACCCGCCGGGAGGGCGGGCCCGCCCTTTTCATGCCAATTCCCCCCGGGGGGCGTCCAGAAGCTCCAGCTCCTGGAAGATCCGGGCCTCCAGCTCCTCATAGGCCCGGGGGCCCCGGGAGCGGCGCATCCGGCCCCCCAGGCGCTCGCCGTTTTCAAAGAGGTGGATGAGGTAGAACCAGACCTCCTTCATCCGCTGGGAGGCGGGGGCGGCCTGGCTGTCGGGGGCGGCCTGGCCGTAGAAGTCCTGATAGGCCCGGTAGAGCTCCTGGGTGAAGGCTTGCAGCTCTTCTTTAGAAGCGGCGGACCCGCCCCGGAGCCGCCGCAAAAGCGCCGGGTCCGCGATGGCCCCCCGGCCAATCATGGCGGCGTCCAAGCCGGGGAATTGGGCCTCCAAGGCCCGGACGCCCGCGACGGAGGTCAAATCCCCGTTGTAGCACACCGGGTTTTTGCTCTCCGCCACGGCCAGGGCGAACAGATCCATATGCACCGCCCCCCGGTACTTCTCCGGCCGGACCCGGGGGTGGATGGTGAGACAGGCGATGGGATAGCGGTTGAAGACCTCCAGCAGGCGGGGGAACTCCTCCGGCGTGTTGTAGCCCAATCGGGTCTTCACGGAGACGGGGACGGACGTGCCGGAAAACACCCCGTCCAGAAAGCGGTCCAGGAAGTCCGGGTCCATCAGCAGGCCGGAGCCCTTCCCCTTGGCGGTGACGGTGCCGGAGGGACAGCCCAGGTTCAGGTTGACCTCCTCATAGCCCATGTCCGCCAAGTCCTCCGCCGCCCAGACGAAATCCGCCGCCCGCTTCGCCATCACCTGGGGAACCTGGGGGAGCCCTTCCGGGTTCTCCAGCTCCCGGCGGTCCCGGGGCGTGATAATATGCTGGTCCGTGGGGGAGATAAAGGGGACGAAATAGCGGTCCGCCCCGCCGAAGCGCGCGTGCCACACCCGGCGGAAGACCCGCTTGGTGATGCCGTCCAGGGGGGCGAAGTCCAAGCGGGCGATCATCCCAGCTTCTCCTCCCACTCCTGGGGCTTGAACCCGGTGAGGACAAAGCCGTCCCCCGCCAGAATGGGCCGCTTTACCAGCATGCCGTCCGTGGCCAGCAGGGCCAGCTGCTCCTCCTCGGTCATGCCGGGGAGCTTGTCCTTCAAGCCCAGGGCCTTGTATTGGAGGCCGCTGGTGTTGAAAAAGCGCTTCAGGGGCAGGCCGCTGGCTTGATACCACCCGCGGAGCTCCTCCGCCGTGGGGTTTTCCAGCTTGATGTCCCGGACCTCACAGGCAAGGCCCTTCTCGTCCAGCCATTTTTTCGCTTTCTGGCAGGTGGTGCACTTGGGATACCAGAGCATGAGCATGGGGGAATCCCTCCTTTTTAGAGAATCAGCAGTTCCTTGGGGGCCTTGGTCAGATTCCGGCGGCCCTCCGGGGTAATCAAAATCACGTCCTCGATGCGGACGCCTAAGTTCCCGGGAATGTAAATCCCCGGCTCCGCCGAAATCACCGCCCCGGCGGGGAGGGGCTTTTCGTTGGAAGCGGCGGCGTTGGGGGCCTCGTGGATTTCCACGCCCACCCCGTGGCCGAAGCTGTGGGTGAAATACTCCCCATAGCCCGCCTCCTCAATGACGGCCCTGGCGGCGGCGTCCACCGCCTTGCCGGGGACCCCGGCCTTCGCGGCGGCGATGCCCGCCTCCTGGGCGGAGAGGACGGTTTTATAGACCCGCTCCATCTCCTCCGTCACGGACCCCACCGCCACGGTGCGGGTCATGTCGGAGCAGTAGCCCCCGTAAACGCAGCCGAAGTCCATGGTGACGAACTCCCCGGCTTGAATCTCTTTTTCCGAGGGCACGCCGTGGGGCAGGCTCCCGTTGGGGCCGGAGACTACGATGGGGTCGAAGGACATGTCCGACGCGCCGTAGTGCAGCATCAGATACTGAAGCCGGGCGGCGATCTCCTTTTCCGTCACGCCGGGGCGGAGTTCCTTTAAAATGTCCTCCAGGGCCCGCTCGGCGATGCCCTGGGCGGCTTCCATGGCTTGGAGCTCCGCCGCGTCCTTGGCCTGCCGGAGCTTCATAATGGGTTCCGAGGCGGGAACCAGCTCGCAGGGGGGGTGGCCCTCCTCGTCCAGGGCCTTTTCCAGCCGCCGGAAGGACTGGACGGACATGGCCGCGTCCTCGAAGCCCAGGCGGCGGACGCCCTTCAAAAACACCAGCTCCTTGAGCTGGTCCATCAGGCCCTTTCCGGGCTTGACCTCCCGGAGCTCCGCCCCGTCCAGATGGCGGGCGGCGGCTTCCGTGTAGCGGGCGTCGGTGAAAAACACCGCGCCTTTTTTCGTGACGAGGGCCGTGGCGTCCGCGCCGGGGGTGAAGAAGCCGGAGGCGTAAAAGCGGTTGGCCTCCCCGGTGAGGAGGACCGCGTCCAGGTTTTCCGCCTCTAAGGCGGCGGCAATGGCGGGGTAGTGATTCATAGAGCAGCAGTCCTTTACTCGCCCTGACGGGCGGGGGAGATTGGATACCAGCGATGGCTGGTTCATTGCACCCCCCCATTTTCTCTTTTCCTTCCAGAAGGAAAAGAGAAAACGGGCCGTGCACGGTCCAAAAGAGAAAAGGAAGTATGGGCCCTTCGGGCCAATTTTTTTGCCCTTCTATCGGTAGAACACCCTGTAGGGCGGACCTATGTGTCCGCCCTCCCCCAGGGTCTGCCCTTCTATCGATAGAACTTACCAGTCATGGCGGGTGGTAAAAACACCGTGGTCCTCCAACGCGGTTAGGATGGCCTCAATTCGTTGGAAGCATTCCGGGTCCTCCAGGCTGTCGTCGTTTAGAATGCGGCGGATTTTCTCCAGGGCCCGCATGGCCCTTGATTCTGTTCCCGCGACAATTCGCTTCACGGTTTCCTCCTGCTTCAAATACCGCATGACTTCCAGGCCGATGGCCTCCGCCGCCAGATCCTCCTGCGCGGTCAGTTCAAATTCTTCCATAAAAACCTCCTTTTGACCTTTAGTAAATGTCAATTGTTTCCTCATTCTATCATAAAATGAATGAAACGGTCGAATGACAATTACCAAAGGTCAGGACGGGTTTTTCATGTATAAAAACCGTGCCCCGAGTGGGCGGCACAATCTTTGCGGCGGCTGGGTAGCTGCTCTCCGCAAAGCAAAAACGCCGAAGTTGTCCCAGCGGGGGTTGGCGGACATGCTCCAGCTGGGCGGGCTGGACGTGGACAAGAACGCGGTCCAGCGCATCGAGAGCGGGCAGCGGTTTGTAACGGACATCGAATTGAAGGCCCTGGCCCAGGCATTGGGCGTGACGGTGGAGGAATTGTTGGAACCGTAGGAGCTCCGGGAAACCGGAGCTCCTGTTTTTTTATTCTTCCGCCGTTTTGGCCGAGGCCTTCACGAACCCATAGAACAGCGGATGGGGCCGGTCGGGGCGGCTCTTGAACTCGGGGTGGAACTGAACGCCCACGAACCAGGGGTGGTCCGGCAGCTCCACGATTTCCACCAGGTGCCCGCTGGGGGACAGGCCCGCCAGCACCAGGCCCTTGGCCTCCATCTCGGCGCGGAAATCGTTGTTGAACTCAAAGCGGTGGCGGTGGCGCTCGGAAATCTCGGCGGAGCCGTAGAGGCGGCGGCTCTCGGTGCCCTCCTTCAACTCGCAGGGGTAGCGGCCCAGGCGCATGGTGCCGCCCTTGTCGGTGACGTTCACCTGGTCCGGCATCAGGGCGATGACGGGGTGCTGGGTGGTCTCGGAGAACTCGGAGGAGTGGGCGTCGGCATAGCCCAGGACGTGCCGGGCGAACTCAATGACGGCCATCTGCATCCCCAGGCACACGCCGAAGTAGGGGATCTTGTTCTCCCGGGCGTAGCGCACGGCCTGGATCATGCCCTCGATGCCCCGGTCGCCGAAGCCGCCGGGGACGATGATTCCGGCGCAGCCCCCCAGCTCCTCCTCCAGGTTCTTCTCCGTCAGGGTCTCGGAGTTCACCCAGCGGATATCCACCACCACGTCGTTGGCGGTGCCCGCGTGGTTCAGGGACTCCACCACGGAGAGGTAGGCGTCGTGGAGCTGGACGTACTTGCCCACCAGGGCGATTTCCACATGCTTGTGGGCGTTCTTTTCCCGCTGGACCATGGCGGTCCACTCCCGGAGGTCCGCCTGGGGGGTGATCAGGCCCAGCTTCCGGCAGACCACCGTGTCCAGTCCCTCCTTGGCCATGAGCAGGGGGACCTCGTAAAGGGTCTCGGCGGTGGCGTTTTGAATCACGCAGTCCGGCTCCACGTTGCAGAAGAGGGCGATCTTCCGCCGGACGTCGGCGGTGATGGGGGTGTCGCAGCGGCAGACCAGAATGTCCGGCTGGATGCCCAGGCCCAGGAGCTCCTTGACGGAGTGCTGGGTGGGCTTGGACTTCAGCTCCCCGGAGCCGGGGACCTCGACAATGAGGGGCACGTGGATGAAGAGCACGTCCCCCTGGGGCCGCTCGGCCCGGACCTGGCGGATGGCCTCCAGGAAGGGCTGGGACTCGATATCGCCCACGGTGCCGCCGATCTCGCAGATGACCACGTCCACGTTGTCCCCGGCCATGGCGTAGACCCGGCTTTTGATCTCGTTGGTGATGTGGGGGATGATCTGGACGGTGGCGCCCAGGTAGTCCCCCCGGCGCTCCCGGTTCAGCACGGACCAGTAGATTTTGCCGGAGGAAATGGAGCTGTTGCCGCTGAGGTCCTCGTCCACGAAGCGCTCGTAGTGCCCCAGGTCCAGGTCGGTTTCCGCGCCGTCCTCGGTGACGAAGACCTCGCCGTGCTGGTAAGGGCTCATGGTGCCGGGGTCCACGTTGATATAGGGGTCGAATTTCTGGTTCCGCACCCGGACGCCCCGCTGCTTCAAGAGCCGCCCCAGGGAGGCCGCGCAGATGCCCTTGCCCAGGCCCGAGACCACGCCGCCGGTGACAAATACGTATTTCGTTGCCATACCGCTCTCCTATTCTTTCGTTCTGCCCGGTCCCCGCCGGACTGCATATACCAAGTTATCTTATCATTTGGGTCCCCGCTTGTCAACGGCGGGCCGGGGCGAAAAAAAGCTGAGGACGGGAAATCCCGTCCTCAGCAGAGCCTCCTGGCGGAGCCGATCATATAGTCCAGAAACGCGGGCACGTCCCGGGCGTCGGAGAGGCTGATGCAAAGGCCCTCCTCCCGGGGGCGCATGGCCCGGAGCAGCTGGCGGGCGGTGTTGTCCCGCTTCAGGTCGCAGCGGCTGTCGTCCGGCAGGTGGAGCAGCACCTGCCCCCGGCTGTTGGACACCACATTTAAAAAGTTCTCCGCATCGGGCAGCATCATAATCTTGAACATAGGCGGTCTCCTTTCAAAAAAACGGGGATTTCCCTTGCGTGCCTTGCCTCTTTCTGATAGGATGATACCACCAAAAACCAAGAGACGGTAGAAGAAAAGCGCCAGCTTTCTGGTACAAAACCGTCAGAACGGAGGAAGCCATGGCCTTGAGCCTCTGCAATTCCACTGCGGACCGGCAGAGCCGGGAGCTGGTCCGCCACGGCACGCCGCCCTTTCCCCTGGCCTGCTACCATCATGACGGCGAGACGGTGAACACGGTCCCCTGGCACTGGCACGACGAGCTGGAGACCGTGCTGGTGCGGGAGGGGCGGGTCACCGTCTCCGTGGAGGGGGAGAGCCGGGAGCTGGGGCCCGGGGAGGGCTGCTTCATCGCCGCCGGGGCCCTCCACCACGTCTGGCGGGCGGGAACGGGCCCTGTGGACGTCCACTCCATGGTGTTTCACCCTCGGCTGGTGGGGGGAAGCGTGGAGAGCGTGTTCTGGCAGGGCTACCTGCGGCCCCTGCTGTCCGCCGGGGCCAACCGCTGCGTCTGGCTTTCGGAAAACGCGGCCTGGGAGCGGGAGGCCCTGGCGGCCATGGAGGCGGCCTGGCGGGCCTGCGGCGAGGAGCCGCCGGGCTTTGAGTTTCTGGCCCGGGAGGGGCTTTCCCGGCTGGTGTTCCTCCTCTCCGCCCACCGCCCGGCGGCGAAGAGTCCCCCCTCGGAAAAGGCCCTGCGGGACGGGGAGCGCATCAAGGCCATGCTTCGCTTCATCCAGGAGCACTACCCGGAGGAGCTGACGGCGGCCCGGATTGCACAGAGCGCCGCCGTCAGCGAGAGCGAGTGCCTCCGCTGCTTCCGGAGCATGACCGGGACCACGCCGATGCAGTACGTCCGGCAGTTCCGCGTTCAGCGGGCGGCGGAGCTGCTGGAGTCCACGGCGGAGAAGGTGGCGGACGTGGGCGCGGCCTGCGGCTTTCAGGAGATGAGCTATTTTGCCCGGACCTTCCGGGAGCTGAAAGGGAAGACCCCCAGGCAGTACCGGCTGGAGCGGCAGGGCGCTTCGGAGGGGAAGCCGTGAAGCGGAGGACCGCAGCCGGTGACGGGGGCACGGACCGCGGTCCTGTTCAGCGGCCGGACTGGCGATGGCGGCGGCGGTATTCCAGGGGGCTGACGCCCTCCACCCGGCGGAAGCACTGGGAGAAGTAGCTCAGGGAGGAAAAGCCTAAAATCTGGGCGATGAGGGACAGGGTGTGGTCCGTCTCCCGGAGGAGGAAGCGGCTCTCCTCGATGCGGCGGGAGATCAGGTAGTTGATGGGGGAGACCCCGAACTCCCGGCGGAAGGCGTGGGCCAGGTAATATTTATTGAGGTGGGCCAGCTGGGCCAGCTGGTCCAGGCTCAGGTTTTCCTTGAAGTGGTTGTCGATATACCGCCGGACCAGATCGCACTCCCGGCTGGTCCGGGCGTCGGAGGGCTCGCCGGAGAGGGCGGCGTCCCCCTGGCGGTTCAGCCGGACCAGCACCACCTCCAAAAGGCTCCGGCAGACCCGCTCATAGCCCGGGAGGGCGGCTTCCGCCTCCTGGAGCATCAGCCGGAGGCAGCCCATCAGCTCCTCCCAGCCGGTGTGGAGGTGAAGCAGGGCGTAGCCCTCGGCCCCGGCTATGGTCCCCAGGCCCTCCACCCCCAGGACCATGTATTCCAGGGGGCTGTCCAGCCGGCTGACCTCCGTGTGGGGCACGTTGGCGTTGACGATGACCGCGTCGTGGATGGCCACGGGGAATTCCTCTTTCCGGGTGCGGAAGCGGCCGTGGCCCCCGGTGATGAAAAACAGCTCGGCGCAGCCGTGGGTATGGAGGCTGGAGTTCCACTCGCTGCTGTACTGATCGCGGGAGACGTAGGCCAGCCGGGGCGGCCCGCCGGGGGCGGGGGCCTCCCGCTGAAAGGCGTATTGGCGCTGGCTCATGGACATTCCTCCTCCTGGGACGCAATTTTTTGAAAATTGGCAGCGTCCCGGCCTGTCCTATATTATAGCGCCCTTGTTCCGGCGGCGCAACTTTCTATAAAATATTTTTCCAACCCCGTCGGAATTTTGTCGGAGAAACGAGGAGGGGAGAGAGGGAAAACGTAAAATTATCAGTTTTGTCCAAAACCCGGCGGCGTATCCCTTGGAAATTGGGATAAAATGCAAAGAAAGCAAGATATCTAAAAAGTTGCGCAAGATAGGGATTGCTTTGCCAGCGGGGGACCCGCTATACTAAGCTCTGAAAAGGCCGGAAACCGGCCTGTGGAAGCCCCTATATTATAAGGAGGTAGACTTATGAAGAAGTTTTTCAGTCTCTTGCTGACTCTGGCGCTGGTGCTGTCCCTGGCCGCCTGCGGCGGGAACGGCGGTTCCGACGCCGGGACCACCACTCCGCCCCCCGCCGACAGCGGCGATACCCAGACCCCGCCGCCCGCCGAGGACGTGACCATCACCGTGGCCGCCCTGGCCTCCGGCTATGAGGAAGCCTATCCCGGCATGTGGCAGGAAGTCTGCGACGCCTTCACCGCCGAGACCGGCATCAAGGTCGACCTCATCGTCGACAAGAACCTGGAAGACGTCATCGGGCCCTCCATGCAGGGCGGCGACTTCCCCGACGTCATCCACCTGGCCACCGGCCGTGAGAAGGGCCTCACCGAGCAGTTCATCAAGGACCGCAACATCGCCGACATCACCGACGTGCTGTCCATGACGATCCCCGGCGAGAGTGCCAAGGTTTCCGACAAGATCGTCGGCGGCTTCACCGACACCTCTGTCACCAACCCCTACGGCGACGGCAAGACCTACCTGGCCCCCATGTTCTACTCCCCCTGCGGCCTGTTCTACAACGCTGGCCTGTTCGAGGAGAAGGGCTGGACCGTGCCCGCCACCTGGGACGAGATGTGGGAGCTGGCCGAGAAGGCCCAGGCCGAGGGCAGCTACCTCTTCACCTATCCCACCACCGGCTACTTTGACGCCTTCCTGTACGCGCTGATGTACTCCGTGGGCGGCGCCGACTTCTTCAACAAGGCCACCACCTATGCCGAGGGCATCTGGGACACCCCCGAGGCCCAGCAGTGCTTCGACATCATCGCCAAGCTGGCTTCTTACACGAACCCCGTCACCCCCGCCCAGGCCAATGACCAGGACTTCACCCAGAACCAGCAGCTGGTGCTGGACAACAAGGCCCTGTTCATGCCCAACGGCACCTGGATCGTGGGCGAGATGGCCGAGGCTCCCCGCGCTGACGGCTTCAAGTGGGGCATGACCGCCCTGCCCGCCGCCAAGGCCGGCGGCAACGGCGCCAGCTACTGCTGGCTGGAGCAGGCGTGGATTCCCGCCGAGGCTCCCAACCTGGACGCCGCCAAGCAGTTCGTTGCCTTCCTGTACAGTGACGCGGCCTGCGCCATCTTCGCCAAGGGCGGCGCCGTGCAGCCCGTCCCCGGCATCACCGACAACTTCGAGGGCGACAACAAGATGTTCTATTCCATCTACGACAACGGCGCTGACGCCGCCATGGGCAGCTTCGCCGCCTACAACGCGGTGGCCGGCCTGGGCACCGTCCGCGAGGTGTTCCTGGATCCCGTCAACAGCCTGGTCAACGGCTCCCTCACCCAGGAGCAGTGGATTGCCGACGTGAAGGCCGCCAGCGATCAGATGCGCGCCAACATCATGGAGTAATCATAGCTTAAATCGCACATAGTCCGTACGGCAGGCGGCGGTGAGCGTTTGCTCACCGCCGCCGCCCTATCTATTGAGAGAGAAGGGAGAGATTTCATGCGCCGCAGCAAAGACCGCAGCATATTCATCGCCCTGTGCGTGGCTCCGGCCACCATCCTGTTTTTCATCTTTATGGTCCTGCCCACCTTCAACGTGTTCCGTATGTCCCTCTTCGAGCGGGGGGCCTACTCCCCCACGGAGACCTTCGTGGGCCTAAACAACTTCAAGGTGCTCTTCCAGGACGCCAAGTTCATCTCCTCCATGCAGAACACCATTCTGCTGATCGTGACGGTGACGCTGATGACCTTCTTCTTCGCCATCCTCTTCGCCGCCATCCTCACCAGGGAGAAGATCAAGGGACAGAACTTTTTCCGCGTCATCTTCTACATCCCCAACATCCTCTCGGTGGTGGTCATCGCCGGCATCTTCTCCGCCATCTACAAGCCGGAGAACGGCATGCTCAACTCCATCCTCTCCTTCCTGTCGGGACATGAGGTTATGATCCTCTGGAAGGACCAGCAGATGGTCATCATCTCCATCATCATCGCCATGGTCTGGCAGGCCATCGGCTACTACATGGTCATGTACATGGCCTCCATGTCCGCCGTGCCCGTGGACCTCTACGAGTCCGCCGGCCTGGACGGCGCCGGGCGCGTGGCCCAGTTCTTCCAGATCACCCTGCCCCTTATCTGGACCAACATCCGCACCACCCTGACCTTCTTCATCATCTCCACCATCAATATGGCCTTCCTGTTTGTCAAGGCCATGGTGGCCAAGGGCATGGCCGACGTGGGCCTGAGCTTCATGTACGCCCAGAAGGACGCCGGGCTCTACGGCTACTCCATGGCGGCGGGCGTGGTGATCTTCCTGTTCTCCTTCCTGCTGTCCGCCCTGGTGAACGTGGTGACGAAGCGGGAAGTCCTGGAAATGTAAGGGGGCAAGGATATGACGAAGGAAAAGAAGGGCCTCTCCGGCGAGGCGCTGTATAAAATCTTCATCTATGTGGTATTGATTACCCTGGCAGTGGTCATCATCGTGCCGGTGGCCTGGGTGTTCCTGGCCTCCATCAAGCAGAACAGCGAGTTCTACGGCAACCCCTGGGCCCTGCCCGCCTCTTTTTACTGGCAGAACTTCGTGGACGCCTGGAACGCCGCCAGCATGGGCAGCTACATGCTCAACTCCGTCCTGGTGACGGCGCTGTCCCTGCTGCTGCTGCTGGTGGTGGCCCTGCCCGCAGCCTACTGCCTGGCCCGGTTCCGCTTCCGGGGGAGCCGGTTTTTGAACACCTGCTTCATGGCGGGCCTGTTCATCAACGTGAACTACATTGTGGTGCCCATCTTCCTGATGCTCCGGGACGGGGACCTGTGGCTGAAAAACCTGATGGGAAGCGGGTTTTTGCTGAACAACCTGGTGGTGCTGGCGGTGGTATACGCCTCCACGGCCCTGCCCTTTACCATTTACCTGCTCTCCGGCTACTTCGCAACGCTGCCCCACGACTTTGAGGAGGCCGCGTATATCGACGGCGCGGGCTATGGGCAGGCCATGATCCGCATTATCTTCCCCATGGCCCAGCCCTCCATCATCACCATCATCCTGTTCAACTTCCTCTCCTTCTGGAACGAGTACATCATTTCCATGACGCTGATGAGCAGCGCCCAGGGGCAGAAGACCCTGCCGGTGGGACTGTTGAACCTGATGCAGGCCCAGCAGTCCTCGGCGGAGTACGGCATCCTCTACGCCGGATTGGTGCTGGTGATGCTGCCCACGCTGATTCTCTATATGTGCGTGCAGAAGAAGCTGACCCAGGGCATGACCGTGGGCGGCCTGAAAGGATAAGGTGACGGCATGAAGTTTTGGAAAGAGCATACCGGCCTTCGGGTGCTGTTCATCGCGGGGTTTTTCCTCGTGGGGCTGGCCCTGGTCGTCTTCGGCTGGATGCAGACCGGGAAGCTGTCCGGCCTGGGGCTGATGATTGTGGGCGTTATCCTGCTGCTGTCGGCGCTGATGATTTACAACAAACCCTTTGAGGGCGACAAGGGCCCGGGGCTGTGAGGGAGAACCGCATGACCGATTTACACAAGAAAGGACGGGTGACCATCCCCACCGACGTGGACGTGGTGCCCGAGACACTGGCCCTGCTGGAGCGCTGGGGGGCCGACGCTATCCGGGACTGCGACGGCACGGACTACCCGGAGGAATTGAAATCCGTGGGCGCCAAGGTGTACGCCACCTATTACACCACCCGGAAGGACAACGCCTGGGCCAAGGCTAATCCTGACGAGGTGCAGCAGTGCTACATTATGACCGCGTTTCACACCGCCTCCGGCGGGCCGCTGTCCATCCCGCTTTTGAAGGGCGTCAGCGATGAGCTGCTGAAGGTCAACGACCGGGACGACATCAAGCGCTGGTGGGAGGTCATGGACCGCACCGCAGGACAGCCGCTGGCCCCGGACCACTGGGACTACGACGCGGAACGCGGTTCCGTGGTGATTCCCGCGCCGGAGGTGTTCCACGATTACACGGTCAGCTTCCTGGCCTATCTCATCTGGGACCCGGTGCATATGTACAACGCCGTCACCAACGGCTGGAAAGACTTTGAGCATCAGATCACCTTCGACGTCCGCCAGCCCAAGACCCGGGCGTTCACCATGGAGCGGCTGCGGAAATTCATCCAGGACCATCCGTATGTGGATGTGATTCGCTACACCACCTTTTTCCACCAGTTTACCCTGGTCTTCGACGAGCTGAAGCGGGAAAAATACGTGGACTGGTACGGCTATTCCGCTTCCGTCTCTCCCTATATCTTGGAGAAGTTCGAGCGGGAGGCGGGCTACAAATTCCGGCCGGAATTTGTAATCGACCAGGGGTATTATAACAATCAGTATCGAGTGCCCTCCCGGGAGTACCAGGACTTCTGCGCCTTCCAGCGCCGGGAGGTGGCCGCTCTCGCCAGGGAGATGGTGGACCTTACCCACGAGCTGGGCAAGGAGGCCATGATGTTTCTGGGGGACCACTGGATTGGCACGGAGCCTTATTTGGAGGAGTTCAAATCCATCGGCCTGGACGCCGTGGTGGGAAGCGTGGGCAACGGGTCCACCCTCCGCCTGATCTCCGACATCCCCGGCGTAAAGTACACGGAGGGGCGCTTCCTGCCCTACTTTTTCCCGGACACCTTCCACGAGGGAGGGGACCCGGTGGGGGAGGCCCGGGAGAACTGGGTCACCGCCCGGCGGGCCATCCTGCGCAAGCCCATTGACCGCATTGGATATGGGGGATACTTGAAGCTGGCCTGTGAATTCCCGGAGTTCATCGGGTATGTAGAATCCGTGTGCAGGGAGTTCCGGGAGCTGTATGGGCATATCAACGGAGCCAAGCCCTACTGTGCCAAGACGGTGGCGGTGCTGAACTCCTGGGGCCGGGCCCGGTCCTGGGGCTGTCACATGGTCCACCACGCCCTGTATCAGAAGCAGAATTACTCCTACGCCGGGGTCATCGAGGCCCTGTCCGGCGCACCCTTCGACGTGCGGTTTTTGAGCTTCGACGAGCTGAAGGCGGATCCCTGCGCCCTGGACGGCGTGGACGTGCTGCTGAACATCGGCGGCGGAGACACCGCCCACACCGGCGGGGCCGTCTGGGAGGACCCGGCCGTCTCCGCCATGGTGAAACGGTTCGTCTGGAACGGAGGCGGCTTCATCGGCGTGGGCGAGCCCTCCGGCCACCAGTACCAGGGGCGCTATCTCCAGATGGCCCCGGTGCTGGGAGTTGAAAAGGAGATGGGCTTTACACTGGGCTACGACAAGTACAACTGGGAGGAACACCCGGAGCACTTCATCCTGGCGGACGCGGAGGGCCCTGTGGACTTCGGCGAGGGACAAAAGAGCATCTACGCCCTGGAGGGGGCGGAGGTGCTGATCCAGCGGGACAAGGAGGTCCAGCTGGCGGTGAATGCCTTCGGCACCGGCCGGGGGGTGTACGTCTCCGGACTGCCCTACTCCTTTGAGAACTGCCGCCTGCTTCACCGGGCCATCCTGTGGGCCGCCCGCGGGGAGGACTGCCTGGAGCAGTGGTTCTCCTCCAACTGCCGCGTGGAGGTCCACGCCTATGTGGAGAGCGGGCGCTTCTGCGTGGTGAACAATACTTACGAGCCTCAGAGCACCACGGTTTTCCGGGGGGACGGGTCCGGCTTCCCGCTGGAGCTGGCCGCCAACGAAATCCGCTGGTACGAGATTTGACCGTCTGCCCGGCGCTTCCGAATGAGGGAGCGCCGGGCGGTTTTTCGTGAAAATGGAAAAAGGTTGCCCGTTTGCTATGGCTGCCGCAGACGGAGTACGGCGGCAATTTTATGAAAGCCCATTGCGTGGAAGCGGATTTCAGGGTAGAATGATTGGCAGATGAAAGAGCTTCTGGATTTTTTCAGCGGCGGCAAACAGCCATTTGGAGAGGAAACTCATGTTTGATAAAGCGATTGTAATCGGCTGTCCGGGGGCGGGGAAAAGCACATTTGCGAGAAGACTGAGAGATGAGACGTCTCTGCCCCTGTATTATTTGGACATGGTATGGCACTGGCCGGACAAAACGACTATCAGCAGGGGTGAATTTGAAGAGCGGCTCAGGGAAATCCTTTTAAAAGACAAATGGATCATAGACGGAAATTATGGCAGAACGCTTGAAATGCGGCTTCAATCCTGTGACACGGTATTTTTGCTGGATTTGCCGGTGGCGGAATGCCTCGCGGCGGCGGAATCCCGCGTCGGAAGGCCGCGTGAGGATATGCCCTGGGTGGAGACGGAATTTGATGAAGAGTTCCGGCAATGGATTTTGGATTTTCCACGGAAGGAACTGCCGGCGGTTTATGAACTGCTTGACCGATACCGGAATGAGAAAGAAATTTATAGGTTCCGTTCAAGGGATGATATAGGGAACTATTTGGAAAAGACGTTTGGCCGCTGACTCCGGTCTGCCGGAGAGCCGCCTGTAAAAACGAGAGGCCGTCCTGCGGCATGGGTTTTGCGGCAGAATGTATGGCAGGATGCTCCTTGAAAAGGATACCTCTTGTAAAGCGGTGACGTTTGTGGTAGAATCAGAGAGAAATTTTGAGAGGAAACGGTGGCCTTATGGAGAATTATTCCTTTAAGAGCGTGGCCTTCGGCGGGTTTGACAAGCAGGATGTAGTGCGGTATTTGGAGCAGGCTTCGGAAAAGGCCGCCGCCGTGCAGCGGGAGCTGGAGGCGGAGAATGAGACCCTCCGCAAGGAAGCGGCGGACCGGGCGGAGGAGCTGGACCAGCTCCGGGCCCAGGTGGAGGAGCTGGCCGGAGAGAGGGACCGGCTCCGGGAGAAGCTGGAGACGGAGGCCGCGGCCCGGGCGGACCTGGAGCCCCTGCGGGCCCTGGAGCAGGACGTGGCCCGGCTCACCGCCGAACGGGACGCCCTCAGGCCCGACGCGGAGAGCTACGCCCGGTTCCGGGAGCGCCTGGGGGCCATCGAGTGCGAGGCCCGTAACCGGGCCGACGACCTGGAGGAGGAGGCCGCCGCCCAGACCCGCCGGACGCTGGAGGAGTTTCGCAGCCGGTATCAGCGGCTGATGAGCGAATTTGAATCCGCCGCCGGGCATGTGAACGGCGAGCTGCGGAAAATTGAGGTGACCCTCAGCCAGCTGCCCCGGGCGCTGGACCAGACGGGGACGGAGCTCAACGAGCTGGCCGCCCGGCTGGAGCGGAAGTCCGAGCACAAGCCGGAGGAAAAGGGCTGAGAATGAAAAAACGCGGCCTGGGAAAGCTATTCCAAACCGTTGGAAGGAGCGATTTCTATGGCCCGTTTGAGCACCTATTTCTCCCTGGAGAACGCCGGGGACAAGCATGACGAGAAGCTCTTGAAGCAGGGGCTGGACATGCTGCCCGGCGTCACCTCCGTCAGCCTCAGCGACCGGGGCTGCGTGGCGGTGGACTACGATTCCACCGGCGTCCGCCAGGAGCAGATCCGCCAGAAGGTCCAGGAGCTGGGCTATCAGCTCAAGGCGGAGGACTGAAAAAACTTGACACGGCGGACAACTCCTGCTAATATACTGAAAGAGTCAAGTGAATACCGCAATGATCGGAAAGAGTAACGGTTTACCCAAAGAACAGAGAGGGCGCGTCACCGGCTGCAAGCGCGCCTGCGGAGGGAGCCGCGAAGTGCGTCCGTGAGCGGGAGGGGAGATCCCTCCGCCCGGCCCCCGTCAAGGGCCCCTTGAGTGATAAATGAGAGTGGAACCGCGATTCGTCGCCTCTCGTACTTCGGTACGGGAGGCGTTTTTGTTTCCTCCCGGCCCGGCAAGGAGTGAATTTCGAATGTATTTGACTCGTCTCGGCGGCCTGCTGGCCGCCTACCAGCGCCGGGACCCCGCGGCCCGGAGCAAGCTGGAGATTTTCCTTTTGTACCCAGGCGTCCACGCTGTGCTTTGGCACCGGGCGGCCCACTGGCTGTACCTCCATCACCGGCATTTCCTGGCCCGCTGGATTTCCCAGCACGCCCGGAACCGCACCGGCATCGAAATCCACCCCGGCGCGACCATTGGGCGGCGGCTGGTCATTGACCACGGAATGGGCATCGTCATCGGCGAGACTGCCGTGATCGGGGACGACTGCCTCCTTTACCAGGGCGTGACCCTGGGGGGCACCGGGAAGGACCAGGGGAAGCGCCATCCCACCCTGGGGAATAACGTGATGGTGGGCTCCGGAGCCCGGGTGCTGGGGCCCTTCAAGGTGGGGGACAACGCCCGCATTGCCGCCGGGGCGGTGGTGCTGCGGGAGGTGCCGCCGGGCTCCACCGCCGTGGGCGTTCCCGCCCGGATCGTCCGGGTGAACGGCTGCCCCGTGTACTACGCCGACGACGTGGACCAGATCAATGTTCAGGACCCGGTGCGGGAGGAGCTGGAACGGCTGGCCCGCCGGGTGGAGGCCCTGGAGCGGGCCAGAAAGGAGCCGCATCAAAAGCGGCCCGCGTGAGAAGTCTGCAAAAAGAGGGCCGCCGCTCCGGCGGCCCCATAAAATGGAGGATGAAGCCATGTATCTGTACAATTCCGCGACCCATAAAAAGGAAGAGCTCAAAACCCACACCCCAGGCCGGGTGGAGATGTACACCTGCGGGCCCACGGTTTACCACTTTGCGCACATCGGCAATCTCAGAAGCTATATCATGGAGGACGTGCTGGAAAAGTACCTCCGCTTTGCCGGGTACGACGTGAACCGGGTCATGAACATCACCGACGTGGGGCACCTCTCCAGCGACGCCGACACCGGGGAGGACAAAATGCTCAAGGGGGCCAAGCGGGAGAACAAGACCGTTATGGACATCGCGAAATTCTACACCGACGCCTTCTTCGACGACTGCCGGAAGCTGAACATCAAGACCCCCGACGTGGTGCAGCCCGCCACCGGGTGCATCGACGAATATATAAAAATCATCTCCAAGCTGGTGGATACCGGGTACGCCTACCTGGCGGGGGGAAATGTGTACTTCGACAGCTCCAAGCTGGAACGCTACTACATTTTCAACGACCACGACGAGGACGACCTGGCCGTAGGCGTCCGGGAGGGCGTGGAGGAGGACTCCAACAAGCGGAACAAGAACGATTTTGTCCTCTGGTTCACCAAGAGCAAGTTCGAGGACCAGGCCCTCAAGTGGGATTCCCCTTGGGGCGTGGGGTATCCCGGCTGGCATATCGAGTGCTCCGGCATTTCCATGAAGTACAACGGGGAATACCTGGACCTTCACTGCGGCGGCGTGGACAACGCCTTCCCCCACCACACCAACGAGATCGCCCAGTCGGAGAGCTATCTGGGCCATCCCTGGTGCCCCCACTGGTTCCACGTTCACCACCTGAACGACCCGGCGGGGAAGATGTCCAAGTCCAAGGGCGAGTTTTTGACGGTCTCCCTGCTGGAGGAGAAGGGGTATGACCCCCTGGCCTACCGCTGGTTCTGCCTCCAGAGCCACTACCGGAAGACCCTGGTGTTCAGCTGGGAGAATCTGGACAACGCCGCCGCAGCTTATACGAAGCTGCTGAACCGGATTGCGGCGCTGAAGCCCGAGGGGGATGTGGACGCGGCGGTGTTCGGTGAGTACCGGGAGAAGTTCCTCCAGCAGGTGGGGAACGACCTGAATACCTCCATGGCGGTGACAGCGGTTTTCGACGCTCTGAAAGCCAAGACCAACGACGCCACCAAGCTGGCGGTCATTGGGGAGTTCGACAAGGTGCTGTCCATGAGCCTGCTGGAAAAGGCGGCGGCCCTCCGGGAGAAGGCGGCCCAGGCAGTCCAGAGCGGCGGCGGGGACTACGTCATCACCGGCGAAGGGGACCCGGAGATTGACGCCAAGGTGCTGGCCAGGTACGAAGCCAAGAAGGCCAAGAACTTCGCCGAGGCGGACCGGATTCGCGACGAGTTGAAGGCCCAGGGCATCGAGGTCACGGACGTGAAGGGCGGAGCGAGCTGGAAGAGAGTATGATTTAAAGCAGGAGGGGGAGCGAACTTCCCCTCCTGCTTTGTCCATAAAGGCTTTCATAGCAAACGGCGCGGAATGCCATTCCTGCGCCGCGCCCTCCTTTCCTCAGCGTTTCATGTCGTAATGCGTGTTCATCAGGTTTCGGATGCTTTCCACGTCATCCGTAATACTCCCATCTCCGTGGATGGCACGTTCCATCACTGGCCCCTCGGCGCTGGATGCGCCCGGAGCCGCCGCCCCCAGCCAGCTTTTCCACCTCGGCGACCGTGACTATGTTGCAGTCGCCCTCGATGGAGTGCTTCAAAGCGGAGGCCGCCAGGGCGTACTTCACCGCCGCCTGGGTGCTCTTTCCGGTCAGCAGGAAATAGATCAGGCTGCCGTCAAAGCTGTCGTGCCGGTCCTGAAGGTCCGGCCTTTCGCGTCGGTCCTGCGGGTAGACTCGTCGAACTCCGCGCCGTCCAGGCCCAAGTGATGAATGGCCCGATCCACGCTGTTGGTCCCCATGGCAATGTGACCCTTTTCACTCAGATAGGGGGGCCTTCATGCACTCGATCACGGTCCCGGCAAAGATTGAGGAATTTTCCACCTTCCGGGCCATGCCGAATACGATGGAGAAGGCGCGGGAGGTCTTCATGGCCGCTACCTCATTGGGGCAATTGACGCCGATGTGCCGCAGCTCAAAGCCCAGCATGGTCTTCACCGCGTCCTTGCAGATGGCGGTGATCTCGTCCCGCTTCTCCCCTTCGATCAGGTCCTTCAGATTCTTGGTATTCACGCCGCCGGTGAGCATGATATTCAAAGGCAGGACCAGGGCCAGAGCCTTCAGGAAGGCCACGCCGCCGGACTGCTCGGCAGGAAAGAACTTGACCACCTTCAACCCGGCGTTGACGGCCCGGGTCATATCGGAGGCGTTGACGCAGCCGGGAAAGACGGGGACATTCTTCTCGATGCAGTGATTCACCAGGGTCTGTTTTAAAACTGAGATATTGTGTGCAAGGTGCCGAAGAGATATAATGGGGG
>ERZ779626.211-NODE-211-length-39390-cov-8.884708_pt1 | contig 39390 bp, 46 predicted proteins | sample MGYA00514209_ERZ779626 | MGnify/ENA primary metagenome ERZ779626 (study PRJEB29562, sample SAMEA4376713) | mouse gut metagenome | isolation source: Cecum | study: EMG produced TPA metagenomics assembly of the A DSS colitis mouse model was used to assess the...
GCGGGAGCGAGGCGTCCGCTGCACAATCGGGCGAGTTACCCGAAGGGAACTCAGTCACGGTAGGTATCGCACAGGATTTGAGCAACCTCGACCCCCAGCTGGCCGCCACGGCCGGCGTGCGCGAGGTGCTGTTCAACATCTTCGAGGGACTGGTAAAGGCCAGCCCCGATGGCTCCCTCACCGGGGCCGTCGCCAGTGACTATGAGATCTCTGCGGATGGCAGGACGTACACCTTCACCCTGCGGGAGGGCGTAACGTTCCACAACGGAGAGGCCGTCACCGTGGAGGATGTGGTCTATTCCCTGGAACGCTGCGCCGGATCGGAGAACGATGGAACGCCTCTGGTCTCGGCGTTTTCTAATGTCTCCAAGATTGAGGCGGTTGACGCCGGCCATGTGGTCATCACCCTGGCCGAGCCCAGCACCGAGTTCATCAACGCCCTCACCTCCCCCGTCATCCCCAAGGATTCCGGCCCCACCATCACCCAGACCATGACCGGCACCGGCCCCTTCCAATTCGTCTCCTACACCCCCCAGGACAGCCTGGTGGTGGAGCGGTACGACGGCTACTGGAACCAGGAGAAGGCGGCCAAGCTGGACCGGGTGACCTTCAAGATCATCCCCGACGTAAACTCCCTGGTCATCGGCCTGAAGGGCGGGACGCTGGACATGGTGGTCCACCTGCCCAACACCCTGCTGCGGGAGGTGGAGGACGGCTTCACCGTCCACCAGAACACCATGAACCTGGTGCAGGCGCTGTACCTGAACAACGCCGTGGAGCCCTTTGACGACCCCCTGGTCCGCCAGGCCATGTACTACGCCGTCAACGTGGATGAGATCATCGAGTTTGTGTGCAACGGCGCGGGGGTGGCCACCGGCACCAGCATGTACCCCGCCCAGCAGAAATACTTCATGCCCGAGCTGGCGCAGCGCTACACGCAGGACGTGGAAAAGGCCAGGGAGCTCCTGGCCCAGGCGGGCTACCCCGACGGGTTTTCCATGACCATCACCGCCCCCTCCAACTACGCCCAGCACATGGACACCGCCCAGGTGCTCATCGAGCAGCTCAAGGCGGTGGGCATCACCGCCGAGCTGGTCCCGGTGGAGTGGCAGACCTGGGTGGACGACGTGTACCGGGGGCGGAACTACCAGTCCACCGTATGCGGCATCGCCGCCGACGACATGACCGCCCGGGAGATGCTGGTGCGCTACATGAGCGACAACCGCAAAAACTTCATCGGCTTCCAGGACGAGGAATACGACAGCGTAATGGCCCAGGCCATGGCCTCCACCGACGACGGGGAGCAGACCCGGCTCTACAAGCGGGCCCAGGAGATCCTCAACGAGCAGGCGGCCAGCCTGTGGATCCAGGATATGTGCGAGCTGGCGGTGACCAGCCCGGCGCTGGACGGCTTCACCTTCTACCGCACCTATGTCATCGACATGGCGTGCGTCTACTTCAAATAACCACAAAAGGGCGGGACGGCCGCGGCCGTCCCGCCCTCCCTTGCAGAAAGGAGGGGGCGTACCGTGGGCAAAGCTGTGCTGAAACGGCTGGCGCTGCTGCTTGGCACCCTGCTGCTGGTGAGCGCGCTGGCCTTTGCGGCCTTTTCCGTCATCCCCGGCGACCCCACCGGCGCCGTGCTGGGCATGGAGGCCACCGACGAGCAGATCGCCGCCTTCCGCGCCCGGCAGGGGCTGGACCTGCCGGTGTGGCAGCGGTATCTCAGCTGGCTGTCCGCCTTCCTGGCCGGCGATTTCGGCCAGTCCTACAAGTACGACATGACGGTGGCCCAGCTCATCGCCCCCAAGGTGGGGGCCACCCTCACCCTGGCGGCCATCGCCTTCGCCCTGATCCTGCTCATCTCACTGCCCCTGGGGCTCCTCGCCGCCCGGCGGCCGGGGGGCGTGGCGGACCGGGCGGTCACCGTGCTCACCCAGCTCACCATGTCGGTTCCCAACTTCGTCATGGGCATCGCCCTGATGTACCTGTTCGCCCTGGTGCTGCGCTGGTTCCAGCCGGAGTACATCCCCCCGGAGCAGGGGCTGTGGCCCCACCTGCGCTTCATGGCCTTCCCCGCCCTGGCGGTGGCCCTGCCCAAGAGCGCCATGACGGTGAAGCTCCTGCGGGGCTCCATCCTGGGGGAGCTGGGCCAGGACTACATCCGCACCGCCTACAGCAAGGGGAACAGCCGGGGCTCCGCCCTGCGGCGGCATGTGCTGCGCAACGCCTTGATCCCGGTGGTGACCTTTCTGGCCATGGCCATCGGCGACATCATGGCGGGCTCCATCGTGGTGGAGCAGGTCTTTGGCATCCCCGGCCTGGGCCGCATCCTGATCTCCTCCATCGGCAACCGGGACTACCCGGTGGTCCAGGCCGTGGTGGTGCTGCTGGCGGCGGCGGTGGTGGGCTGCAATTTCCTGGCCGACCTGCTCTACCGGGTGATGGACCCCCGGATTGAGGGAACCTAGTTCTTTTTCTCGAGAGAAAAAGAACCAAAAAGAGCTTTAGTCCGCCACCGCATCCAGCGCTCGTCCACAGTGTTCGCCCGGTAGCGGGCCGGCTCAGCATTTGAAGCCGAGAGAAAAGAACCAAAAAGAGCTTTCGTCCGCCGCCACATCCAGCGTTCGTCCACAGTGTTCGCCCGGTAGCGGGCCGGCTCAGCATTTGAAGCCGAGAGAAAAAGAACCAAAAGGTGAAATGGGAAAACCATGAAACGAAAAAACTGGTATTTGACAACCGGCGTGATATTGACCGCGTGTATGCTGGTCTTTATTGCCGTGGGCTTTTTCTGGACCCCCTTCGAACCCTCCGCCATGGACGGGGCGGCCCGGAACGCCGCCCCCTCCGCCCCCCATCCCTTCGGCTGTGACGCCTACGGGCGGGACATCTTCTCCCGCACCCTGGAAGGAGCCGGGTCCACCCTGACCATCGCCCTGGCGGTGCTGGCGGTGGGGGCGGTGTGCGGCCTTGCCGTCGGGTCGCTGTGCGGCTACTATGGAGGGCCCATTGACGCCCTGGTCATGCGCCTGTGCGACGCGGTAGCCGCCTTCCCCAGCTTCCTGCTGGCCTTGGTGGTGCTGGCGGTCACCGGGCCGGGAAAGTACAACGTAATCGGAGCCCTGGGGGTGCTCTTCATCCCCAGCTTCGCCCGGCTGGTCCGGGGGGAGTTCCTGAAGTACCGGGACCGGGACTTCGTCCGGTCCGCCCAACTCATGGGGGTGTCCAGCCCGCGGATCATCTTCGTCCATATTCTGCCCAACACCTGGCCCACCCTGCTGTCCGGGCTGGCCATCGGCTTCAACAACGCGGTGCTGGCGGAGGCCTCCATGAGCTACCTGGGCGTGGGCGTCAACGCCCAGGAGCCCAGCCTGGGCTACATGCTCAAGGACGCCCAGGGGTCCTTTTTCACCCTGCCCTGGTGCACCGCCTTCCCGGCGGCGGTAGTCATCCTGCTGATTTTAGGCGTGGGGCTGGTGGGCGAAGGCCTCCGGGAGCGGATGGGGGTGGCCTCATGATGCTGGAGATCCGGGACCTGTCGGTGGTGTTCACCGACAGGGGGGAAGAAAAACCCTTTACGGCGGTGGACAAATTCTCCCTCCAGATGGACCGGGGGGAGATCGTGGGCATTGTGGGCGAGTCCGGCTCGGGCAAGTCCATGACCGCCCACGCCCTCATGGGCCTCATCCGCCGCTCCCAGGTGTCGGTCTCAGGCAGCGCCCTTTTTGAGGGGACCGACCTGCTCTCCCTGTCCCGGGAGGAGCTGCGGCGGTACCAGGGCCGGGACCTGTCCATTATCTTCCAGGAGCCCATGACCAGCCTGAATCCCACCATGCGCATTGGAAAGCAGGTGGAGGAGTCCCTGCGCATCCACGGGAGGCTGTCCCCGGCGGAGCGAAAGGCCCGGGCCCTGGAGGCCATGGCTCTGGCGGGCCTGCCCGACCCCCAGGGGCTGTACCGGCAGTACCCCCACCAGCTGTCCGGCGGCATGCGCCAGCGGGTGATGATCGCGTCGGCGCTGGTGCTGCGCCCCCGGCTGCTCATCGCCGACGAGCCCACCACGGCGCTGGACGTGACCATCCAGGCCCAGATTCTGGAGACTTTAAAGGACATCAACCGCCGGGAAGGGACCGCCATCCTGTTCATCTCCCACGATCTGGGGGTGGTGAGGGCCCTGTGCGGCCGTGTGGTGGTAATGAAGCAGGGAAAAATCGTGGAGTCCGGCCCGGCGGACCAGGTGTTCCGCCACCCCAGGGAGGACTACACCAAGCTGCTCATCGCCTCCCGGCCCACCCGAAAAAAGCTGAAGGAGGAACCCCAGGATGGCTGAACCAATTGTGCACATCAGCCGCCTCAGCAGCTGGTACGGCCGGGGCAGGGCCCGCAGGCAGGTGCTCCGGGAGGTGTCCCTGGACCTGGCCCCCGGCGAGGCCCTGGGCGTGGTGGGGGAGTCCGGGTCGGGCAAGTCCACCCTGGCCAAGTGCGTGCTGGGGATGGTCGCCGACACCACCGGCGTCCTGGAGGTAAACAGCCCCCGGCCCCAGATGGTGTTTCAGGACCCCTACGGGTCGCTGAACCCGGCCAAGACGCTGGGGTGGATTCTGGAGGAGCCCCTCCGGGCCGCCGGGATGCGGGACAAAGAGGCCCGCCGCCGCAGGGTGCTGGACTTTCTCCCCCTGGTGGGGCTGGAGGAGGAGCATTTGACGCGGAAGCCCGCCCAGCTGTCCGGCGGCCAGCGCCAGCGGGTGGCCATCGCCGCCGCCCTTATTCAGGGGAGCAAGCTCATCGTACTGGACGAGCCGGTGTCCGCCCTGGATGTCACCCTTCAGGCTCAGATTCTCCGCCTGCTGGCCGATTTGAAGGAGAAGCTGGGGCTGTCCTACCTGTTCATCTCCCATGATCTGGCGGTGGTATACCAGCTGTGCGGCCGGGTGGCGGTGATGACCAACGGGGAGATCGTGGAAGCGGGAGATGTGGACGAGATCTACGACCACCCCAAGCACCCCTATACCAAAAAGCTGCTGGACGCCTCCCTGGCGCTGGAGTAGGAAAGCGTTTAGGAACCTCTGAATAAACCGGCAAAGCGCCGCAGACGCATTTGTTCAGAGGTTCCTTTATAAAGCCGCTGGTGAAGCCGGGGCGCGAAACTGCCGCGTCCAGGACTTCACCGGCGGTTTTTCGTTTACGCCAGCCCCAGCAGCCGGGCCGCCCCGGCTGTGATGAAGCACAGACCCAGCCCCAGGGCCGTGGGCAGGAGCACCGCCAGCGCCGTCCACTTCAGGCTGTCCGTCTCCCGGTAGATGGTGAGGCAGGTGGTGGAGCAGGGCCAGTGGAACAGGGAGAACAGCATGGCGCACACCGCCGTCAGCCACGTCCAGCCCTGCTGGGTGAGCAGCTCCCCCAGGGCGGCCAGGCTGTCGAACTCCACCAGGCTGCCCGCCGACAGATAGGCCATGAGCATCACCGGCAGCACGATCTCGTTGGCGGGCCAGCCCAGAATGAAGGCCATGAGGATCACCCCGTCCAGCCCGAACCACCGGGCGAAGGGGTCCAAAAACCCGGTGCAGCGGGCCAGCAGGGAGATGTCCCCCACCGTCACGTTTGCCATCAGCCAGATCGCCGCCCCCGCCGGGGCGGCCACCGCCACCGCCCGCCCCAGCACAAACAGGGTGCGGTCCAGCACCGAGCGGACCACCACCTCTCCCACCCGGGGCTTGCGGAAGGGAGGCAGCTCCAGGGTAAAGGAGGAGGGCATCCCCTTGAGCACCGTGGCGGACAGCAGGCGGGAGCAGGCCAGCGTCCCCGCAACCCCCAGCACCAGGGTGGCCAGCAGCAGGGCCGCCCCCTCCAGGGAGGCCAGCAGGCCCCCCCGCCCCCCTACGAAAAAGATGGTGATGAGGGCGATGAGGGTGGGAAACTTTCCGTTGCAGGGCACCAGAGAGGAGGTCAGAATGGCGATGAGCCGCTCCCGGGGGCTGTCGATGATGCGGCAGCCGGTGACTCCACAGGCGTTACAGCCAAGTGACATGCACATAGTCAGGCACTGTTTCCCGCAGGTCCTGCACTTCTGGAAGGCGTGGTCCATGACGAAGGCCACCCGGGGCAGGTAGCCCAGGTCCTCCAGCAGGGTGAACAGAGGGAAGAAGATGGCCATAGGGGGGAGCATCACCGCCACCACCCAGGCGGTGACCCGGTACACCCCATCCAGCAGCACTCCCCGCAGCCAGGCCGGGGCGGGAGCCAGCCACCCCTCCAGCGCCTCGCCAACCCGGGCAAAAAGGGCGGTAAGCAGGGCGGAGGGCCCGTTGGCCCCCGCCACCGTCAGCCACACCACCAGTCCAAACAGCAGCAGCATCAGGGGAATCCCGGTGGATTTGGAGGTAAGTAAGCGGTCCAGCTTCTGCTGGCGGCGCTGGCGGTCCACCCGGCGGCTGCGCACCACCTGGGCGGCGTACCGCTCCGCCAGGGTGACCCGCTCCTGGGGCTCCCGCCGGGGGGCGGCGGGGGCGTCCGCGGACACCAGCCGGGCGATGGCCGCTTTCAGCTCCTCCAGCCCGTCCTGACGGCCCCCGGCGGTGCCCACCACGGGCACCCCCAGCCGCTTGGACAGGGCGGGCAGGTCCACCTCCACCCCCAGCCGCTCCGCTTCGTCCATCAGGTTGACGCACACCAGCACCCTGCCTGTCAGCTCCAGCACCTGGAGCGCCAAAATCAGGTTGCGTTCCAGGCAGGTGGCATCGCACACCACCACCACCCCGTCCGCCTGGCCGCTCTCGATGTAATCCCTGGCCACCGCCTCCTCCTGGGAGTGGGCGGCCAGGGAATAGGTGCCGGGCAGGTCCACCAGCTGGTACTCCCGCCCCTCATAGATGTACTCTCCCCGGGCGGTGGCCACCGTCTTTCCCGCCCAGTTCCCTGTGTGCTGCCGCATTTTCGTCAGCGCGTTGAACAGGGTGGACTTGCCCACGTTGGGGTTGCCCGCCAGCGCCACCCGGTTCATGTGGCCACCGCCCGGGCGGGCCCCTCCTGGGCCTGCCGCTCCAGCGCCACCCCCTCGGCGTCCGCCCGGCGCAGGGCGATGAGGGCCCCCCGGATCAGGTAGGCGCAGGGGTCCCCGGCGGGGCTGCGCAGCACGCAGGTCACCCGGGTGCCCCGCACCAGCCCCAGGTCGGTGAGCCGCCGGTCCATGGCGGGCCCCGCGTTCACCTCGGTCACATAGGCGCTCTCCCCCTCCCGGAGCGCCGATAAACACAATGCTTCATACATATGTCAATAGCTCCTTTCCCGCGCGGACCGCCCTGCGGACGGTCCGCAAGCTATCCTATGGCGGGAAGGGGCGAATTGTGAAAAGAGAACGGGGCCCCGGGAAGCAAATCCCCGGGGCCCCTGTTTCGATCCGCTGTTGGAGGCCGCGCCCTCCGGCCGTTATACAGCCCTTCTCACTCCACCCGGGTGAGGCCGCCGGCGGCGCAGTCCAGGTAATACCGGGCGGTGTCGGTGGTCACCAGCCACACCGGGGCCAGCCGCACCCCGCCTGACAGAGACTGGGCCGTCCCCCGGTAGCCCGGCTCCATGGAGTGGATGACGGTGCACACGTCGCCGGCGGCGGCGATCTCCTCGGAAAAGCGCATCAGCGCCGTGGGCAGGTTGAGGGGCTGTCCCGCCTCCGCCGTCCCCGGCCCGGCGGCGATCAGCGTCCCGTGGATGGCGCCGAGGACACCGTCCTCGTACACAAACTCCACCTCGCAGGAGAACACCGCCGTGCCGTTCCAAATCTGCCGGAACCGCACCCGCGTCCGGCCGCCCTCCCGGGCCGCCTCCAGCTCCTCCGCCTCCAGCCCCATGTCCCGCAGCAGCCCGGCGGCATGGCGCTCCGGGTGGTCCGTTTTCCAGCGCTCCCCGCCGTTCAGCTCCGCCGACAGCTCTCCCCCGGCCCGGACGGTCAGCTCCCCTCCGCCGCCGTGGTAGAGGTACAGCCCGCCCCCCCGGTTGTCCGCCTGGACATCCCGGCCCAGCAGGCCCTGGGCCATCTGACGCTCCCGGTCCAGGTCCCGCTCCAGGGTCAGGGCCGTCAGGCCGTCCGCCGGAGCGGCGGCGTCCAGGCGCACGTCAATCCCTTTTTGGTTCAGGACGCGGGCCGTCCTCTCCAGCGCCCTGCGCTGGTAGCGGACGGACTCATCCCGGCGGGACCACACCAGCACCAGCAAAAAGCCGTTGACCACCAGCAGGATGAGGATCATGATATTTTTCAGCTTCCGCCATTCCATGGGCCCGCCGTCCCCCTTCCGTCCCTGTATTCACACCGCCACCCAGCCGGGGACCGCCTCCGTCCCGCCCCCGTCCCGGTACTGGATCACCAGCTCCCGCCGCTCCCAGGTGAGGTCGGGGAGCATGGCCGCCGCCTTATCCACAGGCAGCAGCAAGGTCTCCTCCCCGCTGGCGGCGTAGCTTCGGAAGCGCAGGGTGAACTGGGTGACGCAGCCGTCCCAGATCCAGAACTCCGCCGCCCAGCCCTCGCTGCCCAGGTACACCGCGCAGCCGTCCAGCAGGTAGCCGAACCGCACCCGGACCGCGCCCTCCACATTCTGGGCGGACATGAGGTACAGCCGGGCCTCGCCGCACATGGGCCCCAGAGCCGTTTCCGCCAAGGTCCGGGCCGCGTCCACCCCGTCGGCCAGGGTGGGCCCTGCGGGGTACTTCTCCCCCTGGCCCGCCCGGTAGGTCACGGTGCCGCCGGCGTTCAGCACCAGCCGGTCGCCGCCGTCCACATACACCTCGCCGCCGCTCACCGGGGCGTGGTCCTGGCTGCTGAAGGACAGGGCGGACAAAACCGCCTCCGGCCCCCCCTCCCCGGCCAGGGGGGAGGACACGGCATACTCCGTCCCCCCCTGTTCCCCCTCGGTGATGAGGGTGTAGGGGGCCAGCCCCCGGGAGAGCTCCTGGTCCTCAAAGGCGAAATAGGCCCCGTTGAAGGCCGCGCCCTCCGCCGCGGGCTCCAGGTGGAGGTCCTGGGTCAGCCCGGTCCGGCAGGTGAAGAACCCTCCGCCCTCCACCTCCTGCCAGCACAAAAGCACCTGGCCGTCCGTCCCGGCGCACAGGAGCACCCGGCGGGCGGAGCCGGTGAGCGTCCCGTTTCCCGGCCCCTGGAGCCACCGCTCCAGGGCGGACAGGGGCACGCCGCCCCCAAAGTCGAAATAGATCCCCGTCCCCCGGAGATACCCCCGCCAGTCCTCCTCGCTCAGGGGCTGGGGCGTCTCCGCCGAGGCCAGGGCGTCCCCCAGCAGCGCCCCCAGAGGGGGGAACAGCTCCTCAAGCCGGTCCTCGTCGTACTGCACGCCGCAGCGGCCCCCCGCCCCGGTGATGGCCAGCCGGACGGGGAGCATGGCCGTTCCCTGGCCGCCGCCGCCCGAGCCCACGCCGGGGCTCTCCTGGGGGGCCAGCAGGTCCAGCAGGCCGCTGTCCTGGACCAGGGGCGTCATGGTGAGCAGCCAGACGGCGGACGCCGTGAGCAGGACGATCAGGGCGTTCTTACCCCACTCGATGAGCCGGCGCTTATCCCTCATGGCGGCCCTCCTCCCTGGGGCCCTCCACCGGCAGCTCCATGCGGATGGTAAGCCCCGGCTGGTCCTTGTCCACCAGATACAGCCCGCCCTCGTGGCCCTTCATGATCTCCTGGGCGATGGACAGGCCCAGCCCCGTGCCGCCGGACTGGCGGGAGCGGGCCTTGTCCACCCGGTAAAACCGCTCAAAGATGCGGTCCCGGTCCGCCTGGGGAATCCCGATGCCGTTGTCGTCCACCTCCATCCACACCTTGTCCTTCTCCCAGCCCGCCGACAGGACGATGCGCCCTCCGTCGGGGGTGTATTTGATGGCGTTGGACACAATGTTCATCATCACCTGCATGATCCGCTCCCGGTCCGCCCGCACTTGGGGCAGGTCCTCCGGCAAAACCAGCTCCACGGTGTGGGCGTGGTTCTGGGCGTCCATCAAAACGGCCTGATAGGTGTCGTCCACCGCCTTGGCGAAGGGGAACCAGCCCAGCCGCAGTTCGCCGCGCCCGGAGTCGAACCGGGACAGGGTGAGCAGGTCCTGCAAAATGTGGGTCATGCGGTCGGACTCGTTCAGGATGACCCCCAGAAACCTGTGCTCCATCTCCGGGGTCAGGCCGCCCACCCCGTCGTCCAGGGTCTCGGCGTAGCTCTTGATGTTGGTCAGGGGGGTGCGCAGCTCGTGGGACACGTTGGCCACAAAGTCCTTGCGCTGCTGCTCCGCCCGCTCCAGCTCGGCGATGTTGGCCTCCAGCTGCTGGGCCATGCTGTTGAACCGCTCGGTGAGCTGGCCGATCTCATCCTCCGAGGTGACGTCCAGCTTGCGGGAGAAATCCCCCCGGGCCACCCGCTCGATGCCGCCGGTGAGCCGCTGGAGGGGGTTGACCATGGTTTTGGCCAGCAGGAAGGACAGCAGCGCCGAGATCACCAGGCCCAGCACCAGCGCCTCCATGATGAGGGAGAACATCTCGGCGTTGAGCTGGCGGGCGGTCTCCCGGTTGTCCAGGATATAGACGATATAGGACTGCCCCCCTCTGGTGATGGGGATGGCGGCGTCCATGTAGTCGGCGGTGACGCTGCTGTCCAGCCCCGGTTCCCCCAGCAGGGCCTTGGAGATGTTGGGGGTGACTTCAACCCCTCTCTCCGGGGCGGGGACGGACCCGTTCAGGCAGCGGCCGGTGGTCCCGTCCAGCACATAATAGTTGCGGTTGCGGCGGTCCACCCCCAGCACGCCCGTGTAGGCGGACAGCACCTGGCCCACCATGGCCGCGCCGTCCTCGTCCTCTTTTGTGACGGTCTGGAGGTCCCGGATGAAGTCCACGTTGGACTGGCCGAAGGCGTCGGTGATCTGCTGGTAGAACTCGTCGATATAGTAGCCGGTGACCGAGTTCATGAGGAACGCGCCCACCACTACCATCAGGGACACGATCAGCAGCACCATGATGAGCACCAGCTTGATATGCAGGCTGCGGCGCATGGCGGCGCCTCCTTTCGTCGTCGCAAAGTCCGCTCCACTTCGTTTCCGCCTTCGGCGAAAACTGCGCTCGCTTCCTTGCTCCTCCTCTCCCCACAAAGCCTGAAGGGCGGCTTTGCGGGGGCCCCGTAAATTTGCCTATAGCCCGAATGCGTAGCCCAGCCCCCGGCGGGTGACGATGAATTTGGGGTCGGCGGGGTCGTCCTCCAGCTTCTCCCGCAGGCGGCGGATGGCCACGTCCACCGCCCGCACGTCTCCCACATAGCCGTCGTAGTTCCACACCTGCTCCATGAGGGATTCCCGGCTCACCGCCTGCCCCCGGGCGGAGGCCAGCGTCCTCACCAGCTCGTATTCCCGCTGAGTCAGGTCCAGCCCCTCCCCATCCTTGTACACCAGCATGGCGTCCAGGTCCACCTGGACCCGCCCCAGCTCCAGCCGGTTGGGATTGGCCTGGGGTCCGGCCTTGGCCAGCATCTCGGTGCGGCGGATGTTGCTCTTCACCCGGGCCAGCAGCTCCCGCATGGAGAAGGGCTTGGTGATATAGTCGTCCGCCCCCAGCTCCAGCCCCAGAACCTTGTCGGTCTCCTCCTCCCGGGCGGTGAGCATGATGATGGGGGTGGCCCTGCCCTGCTCCCGCAGGGTGCGGCACACCTGGAAGCCGTCCATCTTGGGCAGCATCAGGTCCAGCAGGATCAGGTCCGGGTCCCGCTCCAGGGCCAGCCGCAGGCCCGCCGCGCCGTCCAGGGCCTCCAGCGTGTCGTACCCCTCCCGCTGGAGGTTAAAGGTGAGGATATCCACAATATTGCGCTCGTCCTCCACCACCAGGATCTTCTTACCCATCCGTCTCCTCCCGCATCAGCCGGTCCGCCCGGAACAGGGCGGCCACGGTCTTGGCGTCGTTGAGCCGCCCATCGGCGGCCTGGGCCAGCGCCTCGGTGAATGGCATCTTGAAGGGCTCTAAAAACTCGCCCTGGTCCAGGCGCCGCTCCCCGAAGGTGAGGTCGCGGGCCAGAAACAGGTAGAGCATCTCGTCGGTGTACCCCACGCTGGGCATGATGTAGCCCAGGGCGTCCCACCGCCCGGCCCGTGCGCCGATCTCCTCCTCCAGCTCCCGCTTGATGGCGTCAAAGGGGTCCTCCCCCGGCTCCAGCTTGCCCGCCGGGATCTCCAGCACCACCTTGCGGTAAGGGTAGCGGAATTGGCGCTCCAGATAGATGTTCCCATCCCCGTCCAGCGCCGCCACCGCCGCCCCGCCGGGGTGGTGGACGAATTCCCGGACGGAGGTATCCCCATTGGCCAGCTCCACCTCGTCCCGGTACACCTTCAGCAGCCGTCCGTCAAAAACCTTCCGGCTGGCCAGCGTCTTTTCCATCAATTCCATGTCGCATACCTCCCGGCATATTTTTCCGTATCTTTGGTATTTTACCACACCCGGCGGAAAATAGAAAGACGCAGTCCAAATTTTCTCCTGAAGGCGGGAGGGGATCTTTTCCCGATTGTGTTTTTCTCCAGGAAATGGTATAATAGAGGCGGCAAACTATTACAGGGAAGGAAGCGTCAGGCATGGAGAAACGTGATTGGAGCTGCGAATACCCCCGCCCCCAGTTCCGGCGGGACAGCTTTTTCCCGCTGGACCGGGGCTGGACCTTGAACGGGCGGCCGGTCCGGGTCCCCTGGCCTCCCCAGGCCCCCCTGTCCGGCTATGGCGGGGCGGTGGAGGACGTGCTCTGGTATGAGAACGCCTTCACCCTCCCGGAGGGGTTCCTCCCCCAGGGTTACCGGGCGCTGCTCCACTTCGGCGCGGTGGACCAGGTGGCGGAGGCCTTTGTCAACGGGGTGAGCGTGGTCCGCCACGAGGGGGGCTACCTGCCCTTCTCCGCAGATATCACCAGCGCCCTGCGCCCCGGGGAAAACCTTCTGGAGGTGAAGGCGGTGGACACCCTGTCCCACGCCTACCCCTACGGCAAGCAGCACCGGCGGCCCCATGGGATGTGGTACACCCCGGCGTCCGGCATCTGGCAGACGGTGTGGCTGGAGGCGGTCCCCGCCCAGGGGGCCATTCGGTCGGTGCGGCTCACCCCGGACCTGACCGGGGTGACGGTGGAGGTGGACGCCGGGGGTGAAAGCTTCAGCCTGGCCGTCCCCCTGGGGGACGGGAGGGTGCTCACCGCCGCGGGCAGGAGCGGGCAGCCTCTCCGGCTGGAGGTGCCCAGCCCCCATCTGTGGACCCCCAACGACGCCGATCGGTACTACATGCGCATCGCCACCGCCGCCGACCAGGCGGAGAGCGACGTCGCCCTGCGCCCGGTGGGCCCAAAGGAGATCGGAGGCCACACCTGGCTGTGCCTCAACGGAACGCCCATCTTCCTCCACGGGGTGCTGGACCAGGGCTATTTCCCCGACGGCCTGTTTCTGCCCCGGGACCCGGAGGAGTATGGGCGGGACATCCTGCGGATGAAGGAACTGGGTTTCAACACCCTGCGCAAGCACGTCAAAATCGAGCCCGAGGCCTTTTACTACGCCTGCGACCGGCTGGGTATGCTGGTGATTCAGGACATGGTGAACTCGGGGGAGTACCGCTACCTCCGGGACACGGTGATCCCCACCTTTGTGAGCAGGCGGCGGGCCGACCTGGGGGCGGGGGGCGGCGAACAGCGCAAGGCCTTTTTCGAGCGCCACTGTCTGGACACCGTCGCCCATCTGAGCGGCCACCCCTGCGTCGTGGGCTGGACCATCTTCAACGAGGGCTGGGGCCAGTACGACTCCGACCGCATCTACCGCCTGCTGAAGCGGGCCGACCCCACCCGGTTTTTCATCAGCGCCTCCGGCTGGTTCGCCCAGCGGGAGAGCGACGTGCAGAGCGAACACGTCTACTTCACCAGCCGGGTGCTGGAGGGGGACCGGCCGGGGCAGTTTCTGCTGCTCAGCGAGTGCGGCGGCTTCTCCCGGCGGGTGGAGGGCCATGTGGCTCAGGACCGGAGAAACTACGGCTACGGGGAGCAATGCCGCTCTCAAGAGGCGCTCACCGCCCGCATCCGGGACATGTACGACAGCATGGTGCTGCCCTCCATCCCCAAGGGCCTGTGCGGGTGCGTTTACACCCAGCTCAGCGACATAGAGGGGGAGACCAACGGCCTGTACACCTACGACCGGGTGGTGCGCAAGGTGGACGAAGCGGCCATGCTGGACATCGCCGCCGGCGTGGAGCGGGCCCTGGCCAAAGCGGCGGGATCAGCGCGTCAACTATGAACACCGGCAGACGGGAATATGGCGGCACTCCGTACAAGGCGGAGTGCCGCCGTCTGTCCGGCTCAGCCATGAGACGGCCGCCCACTGACGGGGGCCGCAAAAAAGCTGTTGACAAACCGGACGCCGTCTGGTATGATATGTGGGCAAAAGGAAGCAGGAATGGTGCCGCCGTCCTCACCTCCCGCCGCAGGCGAAGGGGTTAACATGGTGAACTCCGCACGGGGACCGTGCGGGCTTCGTTGTGGACGTGGGTGCCTTTGTGCATCCGCGTATTTTATTTTTATGACGGAGGTGCGTGACCATAGCTAATACGGCTCATCAAATCAACGAGGAGATTCGCGACCGGGAGGTCCGGCTCATCGGCGCCGACGGCGCCCAGCTGGGCGTCATGTCCGCCCGAGAGGCACAGGTCCGTGCCGACGAGGCCGGTCTGGACCTGGTTAAGATTTCCCCCACCGCCAAGCCCCCCGTGTGCAAGCTCATGGACTACGGCAAGTACCGCTTTGAGCAGGCCAAACGGGAAAAGGAGGCCAAGAAGAACCAGCACGTGGTGGAGATCAAGGAGGTGCGGATGTCCCCCGGCATCGACATCGGCGACTTCAACACCAAGCTGCGCAACGCCCAGAAGTTTTTGGCCGAGGGCAACCGGGTGAAGGTCACCGTCCGTTTCCGGGGCCGGGAGATGGCCCACACCGACATCGGCAAAAAGCTGCTGCTGGACTTCGCCGCACAGTGCGCCGAGCTGGCCGTGCTGGACAAGGAGCCCAAGCTGGAGGGCCGGCACATGAGCATTTTCCTGTCCGCCAAGAGCGCGAAAACCAATAAGTAAAAAGCGCGGAGAAGCGGCCCGGCGGTCTGCCCGCTTCCACGCGTGACATCATCAACTACAAAAAGGAGACAACCGCTATGCCTAAAGTGAAAACCCACAGCGGCGCTAAGAAGCGTTTCAATCTGACCAAGAACGGGAAGGTCAAGCGCGCCCACGCCAACAAGAGCCACCTGCTCAACGGCCACGGCAAGACCCGCAAGCTCAAGAGGAGCCTCCGCAAGGGCGGCTACGCCGACGTGACCAACGCGGCCACCATCAAGCGCATGGTCCCCTACAAATAAGGAAAAACATCATAATTCACTCAACAACAGGAGGCTGAACGATAATGGCACGAGTCAAAGGCGCAATGATGACGCGCAAGAGAAGGAATAAGATCCTCAAGCTGGCCAAGGGCTACTGGGGCGCCAAGAGCAAGCACTTCAAGATGGCTAACGAGCAGGTGATGAAGTCCCTGCAGTACGCCTACGTGGGCCGCCGGCTGAAGAAGCGCGACTTCCGCCAGCTGTGGATCGCCCGCATCAGCGCCGGGTGCAAGATGAACGGCATGAACTACTCCACCTTTATGCACGGCCTGAAGCTGGCCAACGTGGAGATCAACCGCAAGATGCTGGCTGAGATGGCCGTCAATGACAAGGCCGCCTTCACCCAGCTCACCGATCTGGCCAAGGCGAAGCTGGCTTAATTCCCGCTCAATCAAGCGTCCGGTCCCAGGGGCCGGGCGCTGTTTTTTGTCCCGAGCCTGTCCCATAGAGATGAAAAAATCCCCCGGAGCGTCGCTCCGGGGGATTCTCCTGTTCAGTCGGTGACGTAGGGCAGCAGGGCCACATGACGGGCGCGCTTGATGGCGTCGGTCAGCTGGCGCTGGTGCATGGCGCAGGTGCCGGTGGTGCGGCGGGGCAGGATCTTGGACCGCTCGGACAGATAGCGCTTCAGCTTCTGGGCGTCCTTGTAGTCGATCTGTTCCACCTTGTCCACGCAGAACGCGCACACCTTGCGGCGCTTGCGGTTGCCGCGGGGCTTCCCATTATCCATAGCCATAATTGGCAGACCTCCTTTATGTTGAGATGGCCTTTCCTTTTAGAAAGGCAGGTCGCCGTCGTCGTCGGCCAGCTCGGAGAACTGGTCGCCCCCGGACGGGATGCCGTAATCAGGGGGAGCGGAGGGAGCCGAAGGGGCGGGACGGCCGCCGCCATAGCTTCCGCCGCCGTAGCTGCCTCCACGGTCGCCATAGCCGCTGCCGCCGCCGTAGCTTCCGCCGTCGCCGTCCCGCTTGGAGTCGCCAAAATAGACGTTGTCGGCCACCACCTCGGCGGTGGTGCGCCGGTTGCCCTCCTTGTCGGTCCACTCGCGGATTTGCAGGCGGCCTTCCACCACGGCCATGCGGCCTTTGGAGAAGTAGCGGCTGACAAACTCGCCGGTCTGACGCCAGGCCACCACGTCGATCCAGTCGGTGGCCCGCTCGCCGGTGTTCTTGTCCTTGAAGTCCCGGTCCACCGCCAGCCGGAAGCTGGCGACGGGGGTGCCGGTCTGGGTGTGGCGCAGCTCGGGATCACGGGCCAGGCGGCCCATGATGACGATATGATTGAGCATGATGTTCTCCCTCTCAGGCGTCCTTGCCCACGATGATGGAACGCATGACGCTCACATTGATGCGCATCAGACGGTCCAGCTCGGTGGGGAACGCGGGGTCGGAGGAGAAGGTCATCAGGACGTAGTAGCCCTCCTCCAGGTCGTTGATGGGGTAGGCCAGACGGCGCTTGCCCCACTCGTCCACCTCGGTGACGGCACCCCGGCCCTCAGCCAGCTCCTTGAAGCGGGCCACCAGGGCGGCGGTGTCCTCCTCGCCCAGGGTGGGGTTGAGGATGTAGAGCACCTCGTAATTTCCACTCACTTTTGCCATTGTTTTGCACCTCCTTATGGTCTTATGGCCTCCGGTCTCGCCGGAGGCAAGGATGTTGTCGCCGTACGCACAGGCGCAGACTAAATTAGTATACACGAAAGCCAGCTTTTGTCAAGGGGTCAGGGGGCATTTTCCTGGGAATTTCTCGAGTTTTCGCCCTTTTGGCCCGTGGAAGGCGCTCCCCAGAGGAAGCGGAAGGCCAGCCGGGGCAGCGGGCCCAGAGCCGCGCACAGACGCGCCCGCTGATCGTCCACCAGCGCCCGGAGCCGGTCCAGCTCCTCTTCCGTCAGGGTGTGCTGGCTGAACCGGGCCTTCTGGGCCAGCTCCACCGCCTCCGGGTCCACCCGGCCGCCCCAGCGCTCCATCCGTTTCAGGCAGTTGTAGGCGTACAGGGCCGCCCGGTTGCGGTTGGGGTCATTCAGACGCTTGGCCCGGAATTTTTTTGGCAGGTACTGCCCCAGCCACAGCAGGGCGGCAGTCCCCACCGCGACGCACAGGGCTTTCAGGACCGAAAACAGCGCCGCTGGGTCAGGGCCCCCGCCCGGACCGTCCCCCTCTCCCACGCCCGCGCTGGGCTGTTCGGAGGGGTCAGCCTCCTGGGTGGGCGCAGGGGTGGGGGTGGGCGCGGGGGTCTCCTCCGGCGGGCGGGAGGGAGCGTCCTCCGGGCCGGCGGCCCCCTCCTCATACCACGTGAACGCGGCGGCGGGGGTGACCTCCACGGGATACCAGCCGAAGCCCGGCGCCCATACCTCCACCCAGGCGTGGGCCGCCCGGTCGGGGACGGCGACCTCCCGGTCCGGCACGCTCTCCACGGTGAAGCCGCTGACGTACCGGGCGGGTATACTCAGAGAGCGCAGCATCAGCGCGGCGGCGGAGGCGTAGTGCATGCAGTAGCCCCGGCGGCTCTCGTTAAGGAAGTACAGCACCGGGTCCGTCCCTTGGGGGGCGGGAGGAGCGCTGATGTCATAATCACACCGCTCCGCCAGCAGGGCGGCGATCCGTTCCGCCGTCTCAATGGGGTCGGCATAGCCCAAGTCATAGATGCCGTTGTCCCAGCAGAGCTGGGTCAAATAGTCCCGGCAGTCCTGGGGTACGTCCAGATAGTGATCGAAAACGAACTGGGGGTAGTTCCTAAAGTTCACGCCGTTCATTCCCGTGGTTAGAATGACCGTGCCGTCCCCGGTCCAGGTGCTTGCGCGGGGCCTGGGGAGGTCCACAAAGGACAGGGTGTGGGACCACCGCCCCTGCCGCCGGGCCAGGAGGGAGTCGTTCACCATGGTCATCCCGTTCTCCTCCAGCTCCTGAACCGTCAGAAAGTAGGGGGCGTAGACACAGTTCCCCACCGCCCCCACGTTGTTGACAGTGACGGTGTGCTCCGGGCCGTGCTCCGTGCTCATGGCGGGAAAAAACAGGACCCTGGGGGACACGCCCTGCTGGGAGGTTTCCTGAAAGACCTCATCGGGCAGGGCCGTCCACACGCCGTCCTCGTAGCCGGCCAGAGAGGACCCCCGCAGGTACAGCCACCCCGCGTAGTCGGAACGCACCCGCAGCACCGTCCGCCCGGTGTAGTTCAGCGGCCCGGCGCTGGACAGGTCGGCCTCCTCCGCCGAGCCCACATAGGTGACGGTGGACTGAAAGGGCCCCTCCCACCGGGAGAAGAACTCTCCCGCCCGGTTGACGGCGCTGTATAAGCGCTCCTCCGCCCGGAGGGCCCAGGGAGGCCGGGTGTAGCCTGTCCGGGGAAAGGCCAGGGTCACCGCCCCCAGCACGGCGGCGGCGCAGGCCAGCGCCGTCAGGGTGAGCCTGCCCCGGCCCGAGGGCGCGGCCCATTTGCACAGGTCGGCCAGCAGCATGGCGCACCAGCAGGCGGCCAGGGCCATGAAGGGGAGCCAGCGGGGGAACAGGTCGGCCACCAGCCCGGGCAGCAGAGGGGGCAGGGTGAGGGCCAGCGCCACCCACCACCGGCGGGCCCGAACCACCCCCCAGCCCAGGATCAGGGCCAGCAGGGCCAGGGACAGGAGCAGGAACAGCCGGACCGCGTCGGCCTCCTGGGACAGGGTGAGGCCGGGGTCGTAGTCGAACACCCGGCCCCAGTCCACCCGCTGGGCGAACCGAAGGGAGATGAGGCGAAGGGTGAGGCCCGCCCCCTGGACCAGCTGCGCCCAGCGGGCGGAGGCCGCCGCCCCCAGCAGCAGGGCAAGGCCTCCCGCCGCCGCCCAGCGGAACCGGGGCAGGGACCAGGCCGCCAGGGACAGCAGGGCAAACAGCGCGGCCACGGAATAAAAGAAGTCCGTCTGTCCGGCGCACAGGTCCAGGGCGGTGGTCTCCACGGGGCGGACGGTATCCCAGATCCCGCTGGTCACGCCGCCGTACAGGCTCAGAAAGGAGCCGGTGAGGCCCAGCAGGGCGCACAGCAGAAGCAGCCCGTCCCCCAGCGCCGCCAGGGGTGAAACGCGGTTTTCCCGTTCAGCCATGGCCGTCCCCTCCCTCCCGGTCCACGTGTATGCGGAACACCGGGCCGTCCGGCCCCCGGAGCAGCTCGGGGCGCTCCTCCAGAGAGGGGCCGTCCGGGGGTGCAAAGGAGCCCAGCAGGTCCAGCAGGCAGTCGCTGAACTGCTTTTCGTCGGACACCACCCGCAGCTGGGGCTGTCCGTCCCGGTCCAGCCACAGCACCCCGTGGGGCCGCTGTATGTCCAGCAGGGACCGGCTCAGCCCCGCCAGCCGGTCCAGCAGCCGGTCCAGCGCCTCCGGCGGGCCGAAGCGGTCCAGGGTGAGCAGGGGCAGGGGGACCAGGGCCTCGGACCGCTCCCGGACGATGAGCTCGTCCCATTTGGAGGACAGCTTCCAGTGCACCGACCGCATGGGGTCCCCGGGGCGGTAGTCCCGCAGGTCGTAGTCCTCCCCGGGCCCGGCCTGGGAGGCGCTGGCGGGGGTGGTCCGGGCCCCCTGTCCCTCGGGAATCCGGGGCGGCTGGACCTGGGCGGGAATGGGGCCGCATACCATCCGGGCGGGGGGCGGCAGGGGCACGGGCAGGGAGAACAGCCCCAGATGGTCGCAGGCCCAGGCCCGGTCCACCCGCAGCTCCAGCAGCCCGCAGTGGGCGGTGGGGGCGGCCAGCCGGGCCGGCCTGCGCCGGGTGACGCCCAACAGGGTCATCCGCTTTCGGTCCGTCTCGCCGGTGAGCAGGTTCTCCCCGGTGAGACGGAGGGTCAGCCGGGCCAGGGGCAGGGCGCTGGAGGTTCGGATGGACACCTGCCAGCGCCCCTCCTCCCCCCGCTCCAGGGCGGCGGGCAGGGCGGACAGCTCCAGGCGGCAGCCCAGCAGCCCCGGCAGGGACAAAGCCAGGGACAAAAGGGGCAGGGCCAGGCACAGTGCCAGCAGAAACTGGCCCAGGTAGTTTTCATTGGTGATGTGAAACAGCAGCACACCCAGCAGGGTGAGGCCGTACAGCAGGCGGCGGAGGACCATGGCTCAGCGCAGGCGGGGAGGCCGGACGGCGTCCAGCACCTCCCCGGCGATGTCCGCCGCCCGCCGCGTTCCCCCAGCCGCCCCGGCGGGCAGCACCAGCCGGTGGGCGATGGCGTCCACCCAGATGTGCTGCACGTCCTCCGGGATCACGTAGTCCCGCCCCCGCAGGAAGGCGGAGGCCCGGCACAGTCCGGCCAGGGAGATGGCCGCCCTGGGGCTGGCCCCCTGGGCCAGCTGGGGGTGGTCCCGGGTGGCCCGCACCAGCCGGAGGATGTAGTCCAAAATGGCGTCGTCCACAAACACCCGGTCTGTCTGGTCCCGGAGGCCCGCCAGCACAGCCCGGTCGGCGGCCTGGGCCACCGACTCCATCACGGCCCCCCGCATCTTCCGCTGGAGCAGCTCCAGCTCGTCCGCCGGGGTGGGGTAGCCCATGGTGAGGCGCAGGGCAAAGCGGTCCAGCTGGGAGTCGGGCAGCAGCTGGGTGCCGGAGGCCCCCGCCGGGTTCTGGGTGGCGATGACCAGGAAGGGATCCGGGACGGGCCGGGACACCCCGTCCACCGTCACCCGGCCCTCCTCCATGGCCTCCAGAAGGGCGGACTGGGTGCGGCTGGTGGCCCGGTTCAGCTCGTCGGCCAGGAACAGGTTGCACAGCAGGGCCCCCGGCTGGTACTCCATCTGGCCGGACGCCTTGTTGTACAGGGAGAAGCCGGTGAGGTCGGAGGGCATCACGTCGGGGGTGAACTGCACCCGGCTGTATTTCAGGCCCAGGGCCTTGGAGAAGGCGATGGCCATGGTGGTCTTGCCTACGCCGGGGATGTCCTCCAGCAGGACGTGGCCCCGGGCCAGGATGGCGGTGAGGGTTTTGACCACCACGCCGTCCTTGCCCACCACCGCCTTTTTCACTTCGTTGACCACCTGGGCGGCCAGCTGATTTTCCCGCATGGTATGTCACTCCTTGGGACAGATTAAATGTTATTATACCAAAAAAAGAGGAGCTTGAACAGCCCCTCTTGTGGTTTGACAAATTCTGTGTTAAAATGACGGCAGCCCCGAAAGGGGCCGGGCTGTGCACATCCAAACAAGCAGCTGACAGGCGGTTGGTCACAATACCCCGAAAGGGGGTGACTGTATGCGGATCACGTTCCATGTCGGACAGTTTACTGTTACGATCATCGTGAAAAGCAGAAACCGCCACTCCGACAAGTGACGGTTTCAAGGCTTGCCTTTGAAATTCTAATCTTAAAGGACTAACCGCTTGGTGCACAGCCCTTTCTATAATTGATTATAGGCCAGTTCGGTCTTTTTGTCAAGCAGAAACCGCTGCCATAACTGGCGGCGGTTTCTTGTTCTAAAAAAATCTTCAAACTTTTCTAAGAGAACCTTTGTTGCGGTTTTCCAATTTCACGCTATAATAGCCGTAGACTGGAAACGCGGCGGACGCGGCGGAAGGCGGGAAACGTTATGGAAAGCAAATCGGTAAAAATATTGCTCTGGGCCCTGACCATCGCCATTCTGGGTGGCAGCGTGTGGGCGCTGTACGCCACCGGCTTTTTTGAGGCGGCGGGCTCCCCCCAAGAGATGGGGGCATATATCGCCAGGTGCGCCCCCTGGTCCCACCTGGCCTACTTCGGCGTACAGCTGGTCTCCGTCGTCGTGGCCCCCATACCCAGCAACATCACTGCCGCGGCGGGGGCCTACCTGTTCGGGCTGTGGCCCGCATTCCTGCTCACCTGGGGGGCGGTGACCCTGGGCTCCGCCCTGGTGTTCGCCCTGGCCCGGGCCTTGGGCCAGCAGTTTGTCAGCCAGTTCGTCAGTCAAAAGCTGTCGGAAAAGTACCTGGACGTGATCCGCCGGAAACGGGACGTGTTCCTGGCCCTGGCCTTTCTCTTCCCCTTCTTCCCGGACGACATCCTGTGTATTCTGGCGGGCCTCACCGACATTTCCTTCAAACGGTTTTTCCTGCTGGCGCTGGCCGCCCGGCCCTGGGGACTGCTGGTGGCCTGCATGGTGGGCAGCGCCACCCTGACCATCCCCCTGTGGGGCATGGCGCTGCTGGGCGCCCTTGGGCTGGGGGCCTTCCTGCTGGCTATGAAATACGGCGACAGGCTGGAGGAGACCCTCATGGAGCGGCTGAAACGTTGAAATAACCGTTCAAATGTTCAAAACTCCTCCTGTTTTGGAGGAGTTTTGTCACGCTTTGCCCTTGACTTTCCCGCCATGCCGCAGTAAAATAACAGGAAATCTCAAAGTAAAGGAAATGATCCCATGGCAAAAATTGATATCGTATCCGGCTTCCTGGGCGCGGGCAAGACCACCCTCATCAAGAAGCTGCTGTCGGAGGCCTATCAGGGGGAAAAGCTGGTGCTCATCGAAAACGAGTTCGGCGAGATCAGCGTGGACGGCGGCTTTCTGAAGGACGCCGGGATCGAGATCTCCGAGATGTCCTCCGGCTGCATCTGCTGCTCCCTGGTGGGGGATTTCGGCAAGGCCCTCCACGAGGTGGAGGAGCGCTTCCACCCCGACCGCATCCTCATCGAGCCCTCCGGGGTGGGCAAGCTGTCCGACGTGGTGGCGGCGGTGGAGAAGGCCGCCGGGGAGGACCCGGCGCTGAAGCTCAACTCCTTCGTCACCGTGGCGGACGCCGCCAAGGTGAAGATGTATATGAAGAACTTCGGGGAGTTCTACAACAACCAGGTGGAGCACGCGGGGGCCATCCTGCTCTCCCGCACCCAGAAGCTGACCCAGGACAAGCTGGAGGGGGCGGTGGCCCTGCTGCGGGAAAAGAATCCCACCGCCGCCATCCTCACCACCCCTTGGGACCAGCTGGACGGCAAGACCATCCTGGCCGCCATTGAAAAGACCTCCCTGGAGGAGGAGCTGCTGGAGCGCATCCGGGCGGACCACGCCGCCGGGGAGGCCGCCCACGCCCATCACCACCACGACCACGGCCATGAGGAGCACGGGCATTGCCATCACGACCATGAGCACGAGGGCCATGAGCACTGCCACCATGACCATGAGCACGAGGGCCATGAGCACTGCCATCATGACCACGAGCATCACCATCACGGGGAGCACGAGCACCACCACGACCACGGCGGGGAGTGCTCCTGCGGCTGTCACGATCACGGCCGCCACGACCACCACCACGGTGAGGAGTGCTCCTGCGGCTGCCACGATCACGGTCACCACGGCCACCACCACGCCGAGGAGGTATTCACCAGCTGGGGCAGAGAGACCGTCAAGCCCTTCGCCAGAGAGGAGCTGGAGCGCATCCTGGCCGAGCTGGATTTGGGTGAGTGCGGCGCGATCCTGCGGGCCAAGGGCATCGTCCCCAGCGGGGACGGGAGCTGGCTTCACTTCGACTACGTTCCCGAGGAGCACCAGGTGCGCACCGGCCCGGCGGACTACACCGGACGGCTGTGCGTCATCGGCGCGGACCTGAAAGAGGACAAATTGGCCGCGCTGTTCGGCCTGTAAAGGGGCGGAATACCCATGGATATCCCTGTCTACCTGTTCGCCGGGTTTTTGGACGGCGGCAAGACCACCTTCATCAACGGCATTTTGCAGGACGGCTTTGCCATCCGGGACCGCACCCTGCTGATCTGCTGCGAGGAGGGAGAGGCGGAATACGACCCCAAGGTGTTGAAAAACGTCTCCGTGGTCAGCGTGGAGGAGGAAACGGACCTCACCCCCGCCTATTTGAAGCAGCTGGAGAAAAAGCACCGCCCCCGTCAGATCCTGATCGAGTTCAACGGCATGTGGTCCATGGGGCGGCTGTACCAGGAGGCTCTGCCGGACAACTGGGTGCTCTACCAGATTATGACTATGGTGGAGGCGGCCACCTTCGACACGTACGCCAAAAACCTGGGCCAGATAATGATGGAGAAGCTGACCAACGCCGACCTCATCGTGTTCAACCGCTGCACCGAGGCCCTGCGGGACGCCCTGCGCCAGCGGAACCTGAAAATGGTGAACCGCCGGGCCAGCATCTATCTGGAATATCTGGACGGCACCAGCGAGGATTACGCCGACGGCAGCGTGTGCCCCTTCGACCTGGACCAGGAGGTCATCGACATCCCCGACGACGACTTCGGCGTGTGGTACGTGGACGTGATGGAGCACCCGGAGCGGTACGAGGGCAAGACCATCCGGGCCAAGACGGTGGTGTGCCACCTGCCCCAGTACCCGGACAACGTGATTCTGGGCCGGTTCGCCATGACCTGCTGCGAGGCGGACATCACCTTCCTGGGCCTGGTGGCGGAGGGAGAGGGCTTCGACACCTTTGAAAACCGCTCCTGGGCGGACGTCACCGGGGTCATCCACCTGGAGGCCCACAGGGCCTACGAGGGGGAGAACGGCCCGGTGCTCCACCCCACCGCCCTGAGCCCCGCGGACAAGCCGGAGCAGGAAGTGCTCTCATTTTAAGCCAAAAGCGGACCTCCGTTTCCAGAACGGAGGCCCGCTTTTTAACATGAACGACTCCTCCGGCGCATAAAGTGAAACAAATCCAGCTTTGGGGGAATCAGATTATGAATGGGACCAAGATCATTTACCTGCGCCGGAAGCTTATCGCCGCCGGGGCCTTCGCCCTGGCCGCCGTGATGATGTTCTGGGTGGTGAACCACCCGGCGGTGGTGGGGGCGTCCGCCTCCACCCGGCAGCTGCCCATCTACTGCGTGCAGAAGGACTATAAGGTGCTGTCCATCAGCTTTGACGCCGCCTGGGGCAATGAGGACACCCAGCAGCTCATCGACATTCTGAGCAAGTACAACGTGACGGCCACCTTCTTTGTGGTGGGGGAGTGGGTGGACAAATACCCCGAGTCGGTGAAGGCCCTGTCCGACGCGGGCCATGAGGTGATGAGCCACTCCGATACCCACGCCCACTTCAACAGCCTGTCCTCCGATGAGATCATCGCCGACCTCAACGCCTGCGGGGACAAGATCGAAAAGGTGACGGGGACGCGGCCTACCCTGTTCCGCTGTCCCTACGGGGAGTACGACGACCACGTGATTAACGCCGTGCGGTCCATGGGCGTGGAGCCCATCCAGTGGGATGTGGACAGCCTGGACTGGAAGGACCTGTCCGCCGCCGACATCACCAAGCGGGTGACCTCCAAGGTCCAGCCCGGGTCCATCGTGCTGTTCCATAACGCCGCCCTCCACACCCCGGAGGCCCTGCCCGGCATCATTGAGGCTCTTTTGCAGCAGGGCTATACCTTTGTGCCCATCTCCCAGCTCATCCTGCCGGGGACCTGCGGCCAGGAGTACACCATCGACCACACAGGACGCCAATGCCCCGCCTGAGTTCAGGCGGGGCGGTTTTTCCCAGGCGGGGGCGCTGTGCCGCAGCCACCCTCTCCGGACGCTTTGATCTCAAAGCCGCCGCCAGCTCAGCGCTCCTGCTGAGATCAGCCGCCGGACACATATGTTTCCCGTACCTCCTAAAATATTCCTTTATTATACTTGAACTGGGCATAAACCATGATGCCCAGTCCGATGACCACCCCGGTGGCAAGCAGATAGAAAATGGCTTCCAGATCAAAGATCATTTGCAGGATGGCCGTCGCCGCCATGGAGGCGCCCATAATCAGCGTCCCGAGGCCCATGGCCTTTCCATATTTGGGCGCGTCCTCTTTGCTCACCCTGCGGCGGTTATACCGATGGATCGTGGAAACATTTCCCTTGATATTGAATATACCCGTCACAATGAGAACGGTCCCCAGAATCAGCAAAAGCATATACTCCATCCAAAACACCCCCTTAAAAATAGAACAGCTCCTCAAATTTCTTGTCCAGCGCCACGCACAGGATCAGCGCCAGCTTGGCGGTGGGGTTGAACTGCCCCGTCTCGATGGAGCTGATGGTATTCCGGGACACGCCCACCAGCTCCGCCAGCGCCGCCTGGGACAGGCCCTTTTCCGAGCGGGCCTCCTTCAGGCGGTTTTTCAGCACCAGGCTCTCGTCCATCAAAAGACCCCCAGCACATCCCGGAGATAGAACCAGAAAAACCCGGCGAACAGGCCAAGTCCCAACAGGCACAGGATCAAGTCCGACTTCCTGCGAAGTTTGGCGAAGCGCACCGTGTAGATGGTAGCCATGATGGCCCAGTCCACCGTCCACACGCCGAGGTCTACGCTGCCCAGGATCTGACGGCGGAGGGCGCTGAGCAGCACGCAGGCGATGATGCCCACAGTAATAGCGGCGTCGTTGGCTTTGCGAAACGCCTCCAGCTCAATCGGGTCCTTGTATTGGTTCTCTTTGCGGCTCTTTTCTAAAATCTCTTCTCTGTCCATAGGGCAGACCTCCCAGATCGTATTGCCAAGTTTACTCGGTATCGCTATCATAGCACCGCCAAGTTTACTTGTCAAGTCGTCGGAGCAAAGTCCGCTGAATTTTATTTCCACCTTTGGCGAAAACAAAATTCGCTCCCTTGCCCCTCCTCTCCCCACAAAGCCTGAGGGACGGCTTTGCGGGGACCCCATTTTTTGCAAAGCTTTCTTTGCAGAGCTCGCCCTGGTCAGTCCAGACTGTCCAGATATGCCCCCACGTCAAAGAGATCCAGGGGGCTATCCTTTCGTAAATATAGCGGGTGGTGGGGATGCCCCGCACGGGTCCGCTTCCCGGCGGAAAACCACCGGGCGTTCCGGCGCTCCCCCACCGCGATCATGTCCCGGACGCACTGAGGCAGGTAATCCCGCTTCTCAATGACAGCCCCCCAGGCCGCCCACACCGCCGGGCTCCCGGCCCTGTCCAGGGACAGGGCGTAGTCGAAAGCCCGCATATTTTCGGCGTGGAGGGCGGCGTTGCAGGTCCGCTCCATGTCCTCCGGGCGGGTGGCCCGCTGGGCGTAGACGTTGAACATGATGAAGCTGTCGTAGCCGTTGTGAAGGGCCACCCGCTCCACCGATTTCAGGGTGTTGTCCAAATCGCCGGGGGCGGCGGTGGAGGGGTTCACCCCCACGCAGATCAAGGGGCGCTCTCCCCGTGTGCCCAGAATGTAACGATACTCTCCGTAATAATTTGGCACATAGAGCCATTTGGTAATATCATAGTCCGGGGAGGGGACCAAAGCCGCCTCCAGGGCCTGGTCAAACCGGACCAGCTCCAGCAAGGCTGTATCTCCCTTTGGAATGTGCATAAAATCACCTCAAAGGACAGTTTAGCACAAAAATCCCGGGAGTGGAAGGGCCTTTTAAAGTCAAAAGCCTGTTGCGGGACCTGTCACGATGTGGTATGATATTGAAAATCATCACAACGGAGGTACGCCATGGAACAGCTCAATACCCAAGCCCTCACCCCGGAGCACCGCCACTGGATCGGCATGCGCATCATCAAAACGGTGGTGGCGGTGTTTTTGTGCGGCCTGCTTGCCTATTTCCGAGAGGCCTCCGGCTTTTACTCCATGATTGCCGCCGTGGTGTGCATCCAAAACTCCGCCGGTAAAACCATTGAGTCGTCCATCAACCGCATGATCGGGACCCTCATCGGCGGTGTGGTTGGGGTGCTGGTGGTGTACAGCCTGGACACCCTGGGCGTGCTGTATATTGAGCTGCTTCGGTACGCGGTGCTGTCGGCAATGCTCATCCCCATTATCAAATTGTGTCTCGCCATCAAAAAACCCGGCTGCGCCGCCATGGCCTGCATCGTTTTTTTGTGCGTCACCGTCAATCACAGCGTTGGAGACACCCCCGCCATCTACTCCATCGACCGGCTGTTTGAGACCCTGGTGGGGGTGGCGCTAGCCTGCGGCATCGACATCCTCCTGCCCTACCAGCCCCCCGTCCCGGCGGAGCCGGCCCCCGCCGGGGAGAGCCTGCCGGAGCAGGTCCAGCCTCAGCCGGAGCGGGCGGAGGCGGAGTCCTCCAAAGAGACGGAGGGGGAGAAGTGATCTATCAGGATATCCACGCCGCCCGGTTTCTGGCCCGGCCCAACCGCTTCATCGCCCAGGTGGAGCTGGAGGGCCGGGTGGAAACTGTCCATGTGAAGAATACCGGGCGGTGTAAAGAGCTTTTGCTTCCCGGTTGCACGGTGTATTTGGAGGGCAGCTCCAACCCCGCCCGCAGGACAAAATATGACCTGGTGGCAGTTGAGAAGGTCCGGCCCGGCCTGCCGCCCTTATTCATCAACATGGACTCCCAGGCCCCCAACAAGGTGTTCGCCGAGTGGATGACGGTGGGGCTGGGAGAAGCTTTGGGCTTTCCCAGGCCCACCCTGCTGCGGCCGGAGACAACCTGGGGGAATTCCCGTTTTGATTTCTACTGGGAGGAATCAGGAGCAGCTTCTATGGAGTCCCCCTGCCAGCCCGGCGAAGCGGGCGCCGTGGGGACAAGCAGGACAGGGGAGCGGGATGAGAACTGCCTCCCTGGCCATTCCGAATCACAGCGGATTTTGCCCCGGCGGGGCTTTGTCGAGGTCAAGGGCTGCACCTTGGAGGAAAACGGCCTGGCCCTCTTCCCCGACGCCCCCACGGAGCGGGGGGTGAAGCACCTGCGGGAGCTTATGGCCTGCCGGGCGGCGGGCTTTGAGGCGGCGGTGTGCGTGGTGGTCCAGATGGCGGGCATGACCGCCTTCTCCCCCAACGACCGCACCCATCCCCAGTTCGGCTCCGCCCTGCGGGAGGCCGCCCGGGCAGGGGTTCGGGTGCTGGCGGTGGAGTGCGCCGCCGCCCCGGATTCCCTGACCATCACCGGGCCGGTGCCCGTCAGGCTGTGAGGGGTGAGCCCATGACCCAGCAGTACATAGACGCCCTGCTGGCCCGGGCCATCGCCCAGGCCAGGGCGGTGAAGATCCCCGTGTCCCGGGATATCTGCCCCCAGGTGCGGCTCAACCGCCGCGCCCGCACCCGGTTCGGCTGCTGCGTCCGAAGGGACGGCGCCTACACCATCGAGCTGTCCGAACGGCTGGCCCGGCAGGGGGAGGAGGGGGCTATCCTCCAGGTGCTGTGCCATGAGGTGCTCCACACCTGTTATGGCTGCTCCAACCACGGCGCGCGGTGGAAGGGCTACGCCCAGCGGATGAACAGCGCCTACGGCTACCACATCCGCCGCACCGACAACTATGGCGCGCTGGGCATCGAGGACGACAGGCCGGTGCGCTATTGGGTGGTGTGCGACCGGTGCGGGCGGCGCATCCCCCGGATGAAGCGCTCCCCCCTGGTGGACCACCCGGAACGCTACCGCTGCGCCTGCGGGGGGACACTGGCGGTGGAGGGAGCCTGTCCCCAGGCAGAAAACGGAAAAATGTGACAACCGGGGGTATTTCCCCTCCCTTTTTCATAAGTTGTGCCCGAAACAGGCCGGAAAAACTCCGTATTTTTGTCTATAAAACCTTTGACGAAACGGGCAAAGCGGGATATACTTTCCGTGAGGCTGGAAGCGGGAAACCCCTTCCAGTTCCTTGACTGGTAACGTTTTCAGACCCGCCGCCCGGGGGGCGGTCACTTCGGATTTGAAAGGAGAACATATATGGACGTGAAACAACGGATTGAGGAGCTGGCCCAGGCCAAGTATCATAAGGAGCCCGCCCAGTGCAGCCACCAGGAGCTGTATCATGTGCTCCTCCAGCTCACCCAGGAGCTGTCCCAGGCCCGCCCCGCTCCCGCCGGGGAGCGCAAGCTGTACTACTTCTCCGCCGAATTTCTCATCGGCAAGCTGCTGAGCAATAATCTGCTGGCCCTGGGCGTCTTTGACCAGGTGAAGGAGGCCCTGGCCGGCTGGGGTAAGTCCCTGCCCGCCATCGAGGAGCAGGAGCCCGAGCCCTCTCTGGGCAACGGCGGCCTGGGCCGGCTGGCGGCCTGCTTCCTGGACTCCATCGCCGCCCTGGGCCTGCCCGGCGACGGCGTGGGCCTCAACTACCACTACGGCCTGTTTGAGCAGAAGCTCTCCCACAACAAGCAGAGCGAGTATCCCAACCCCTGGATTGAGGACGAGAGCTGGCTCATTCCCACCGGGGCGGAGTTCGAGGTGCCCTTCGGCTTCGGGCCGGTGAAGGCGAAGCTGTTCGACATCGCCGTCCCCGGCGCCCACACCGGCATTGCCAACCGCCTCCACCTGTTCGACGTGGAGCATCCCGCCCCCGCCCCCGCCGAGGGCATCGACTTTGACAAGACCGACCTGCCCGCCCGGCTCACCTCCTTCCTATACCCCGACGACAGCGACGAGGCCGGACGGCTGCTCCGGGTGTACCAGCAGTATTTCATGGTGTCCGCCGGGGCCCAGCTGGTGCTGCGGGAGCTGGGGCAGCGGGGCTTTGATCCCCATTCCATCAGCGAGCACGTGGTGATCCAGATCAACGACACCCACCCCTCCATGGTCATCCCCGAGCTGGTCCGCCTGCTGGTGGACCGGGGCCTCACCATGGACGAGGCGGTGGAGCAGGTGGCCAAGACCTGCGCCTACACCAACCACACCATCCTGGCCGAGGCCCTGGAGAAGTGGCCCCTGTCCTTCATCGAGAAGGTGGCCCCCCAGCTGGTGCCCATCCTCCGGGAGCTGGACCGGCGGGCCCGGGCCGCCCATCCCGACCCTGCGGTGGGCATCATCCAGACCCAGGAGCACACCGGCAAGGACGGCAAAATTGTGGTCAGCGAGACCGTCCACATGGCCCACCTGGACATCCACTACGGCTTCTCCGTCAACGGCGTGGCAGCCCTCCACACCGACATCCTCAAAGGCTCCGAGCTGAAGCATTTCCACGACATCTACCCGGAGAAGTTCAACAACAAGACCAACGGCGTCACCCTGCGGCGCTGGCTGGAGGTGTGCAATCCCGAGCTGGCCTCCCTGCTGGACCAGTGCGTGGGCCGGGAGTGGCGCACCGATCCCAACCGGCTGAACAAGCTGATGGACTTCTACAACGACGCCTCCGTGCTGGACAAAATGACGGCCATCAAGGCGGACAACAAGCGGGCGCTGGCCCAGGAGCTGCGCCGGACCCAGGGCATTGAGATGGACCCCGAGTCCGTGTTCGATATCCAGGTGAAGCGGCTCCACGAGTATAAGCGCCAGCAGATGAACGCCCTGTATGTCATCCGCAAGTACCTGGACATCAAGGCGGGCAGGATTCCGGAGCGGCCCGTCACCGTGATCTTCGGCGCCAAGGCGGCCCCCGCCTATGTGATGGCCAAGCACATCATCCACCTGATCCTCTGCCTGCGCCAGCTCATCGAGAACGATCCCCAGGTCCGTCCCTGGCTCCAAGTGGTGATGGTGGAGAACTACAACGTGTCCTGGGCGGAAAAGCTTATCCCCGCCTGCGACATCTCCGAGCAGATCTCCCTGGCCTCCAAGGAGGCCAGCGGCACCGGCAACATGAAGTTCATGGCCAACGGGGCCATCACCCTGGGCACTCGGGACGGGGCCAACGTGGAGATCGCCGACCTGGTGGGGCCGGACAACATCTACAGCTTCGGCGCGTCCAGCAACTGGATCATCGAGCTGTACGAGCAGAAGGCCCGGGATTCCAAGCTGGGCTACCAGTCCGCCATCTACTACCAGCGCCCGGACGTGAAGCCCCTGGTGGACTTCCTGCTTGACCCGGTCCTCACCCAGTACGGGGACGGGGACGCCCTGAAGGCCCTGTGGACCGATATCACCGGCAAGGACTGGTTCATGTCCCTGCTGGACGTGGAGAGCTATATCGCCGCCCGGGACCGGGCCATCCACGACTACGGAGACAAACCCTTCTGGGCCCGGAAGATGCTGTTGAACACCGCCCGCAGCGGGTTCTTCTCCAGCGACAGGACCATCGCCCAGTACAACAGGGATATCTGGCATTTAAAATAATCTTAAATTGCGCGCCGCCCTCCCAGGGTGTATACTGTCCTGGGAGGGCGGCGTTCTGTCCCTCCGCAAAAAAAAGAGCAGGAGGGATACCTATGCGCTACAATATCACAGGCGAGCCCATGCCGGTGGTCATCTGCGACGTGGAGGCCAACGAGTCCATGATTACCGAAAAGGGGTCCATGGTGTGGATGTCGCCCAACATGGAGATGCAGACCAGCGCTGGGGGCCTGGGCAAGGCCTTTGGCCGGATGTTCTCCGGGGAGTCCATGTTCCAGAATGTCTATACCGCCCGGGGCGGCCCGGGCATGATCGCCTTTGCCTCCAGTTTTCCCGGCTCCATCCGGGCGGTGGATATCGACCCCCAGCACCCCATTGTGGTGCAGAAGTCGGGCTTTTTGGCCTCGGAGTCCGGGGTGGATCTGTCCATATTCTTTCAGAAAAAGGCGGCGGCGGGCTTCTTCGGCGGTGAGGGCTTCATTTTGCAGAAGCTCAGCGGCCACGGCACCGCGTTCTTAGAGATCGACGGTTCCGCCGTGGAATACACCCTTCAGCCGGGTCAGCAGATCGTGGTGGATACCGGCAACCTGGCCATGCTGGACGCCACCTGTACAGTGGATGTGAAATCGGTGAAGGGGATCAAGAACGTGCTGTTCGGCGGCGAAGGGCTGTTCAATACCGTGGTCACCGGCCCGGGCCGGGTGGTGCTCCAGACCATGCCCATCAGCAATTTCGCCATGTCCATCGCCTCCATCATGCCCTCGAACTGAGGGGGCCCCTCCGACGGGAACAGATCAGCCCGCTTGCGGGACATGGCTGAACGGAAATCAAAAAGAGGACCCCGCCGCGCTGCGCGGCGGGGTCCTGTCTGTCAAGCGCTTCGCTCCAGGTCCTGGAGCCGGTGGTTGACCACCTTCAATTTTTCCTCCTGGAGCTCTGTGCGCTCCTCCACCTGGTACATCCGCTCCACCAGGTTATTGTGGGCCTCCACTTTTTTCTCCAGCGCCTCCAGGCGGTAGGCAATAAGGGCACTGGACCTGCGGTTGGCAAAATAGCTCCCCGCCAGCGTTCCCGCTAAAGCCAGCGCCGCCGCGATGATGCTCTCCATCCTGTCACCTCCCCGGGCTGTTCTACCCACCGGGGGTTCTCTTGTGGTGTTGTCCCTTTCTGTGCACGGAGTCGGAATTTTTGCGTTGACAAATGAAATGCGGTGTGCTAAAATAAGGCTTGTGTTTGGACGGCTTTCAATGAGGAGAGATGTCCGAGTGGTTTAAGGAGCCGGTCTTGAAAACCGGTGACCCGCAAGGGCCGTGGGTTCGAATCCCACTCTCTCCGCCAGATTACAATTTCATCATTTCGATGTTTTCGACACGCGGAAGTACCCAAGTGGCCGAAGGGGCTCCCCTGCTAAGGGAGTAGGCGGGTAAAACCGTGCGAGGGTTCAAATCCCTCCTTCCGCGCCAGCACAAACCCTGGAATCGCAACGGTTCCAGGGTTTTTTTCATGCCTGTTTTTGGGGTTTGACCCTTTATTTTACCCTTTACAGATTTTTTACCCCTTTGCGGCCAGCCCATCATAGTAGCTCTGCATACGCGCCGCTGTGTCTTTCATCATCTGCTCACTGGTGTGAGCGTAGACATTCAGGGTGAAGCTTGCGGTGGCGTGGCCTAACAGGTCTTGCACAGATTTGATATCAGCCCCGCTGGCAATGGCTACAGTTGCCGCCGTGTGCCGGAGGTCATGCGGCCTTGCGTCCGGCCTCCCAATGCTGGCGGCGATGGCCTTGAACCGCTTGTAAAAAGTATGAATTGCGTAATGTCCCCCGGCTTCATCCGTGAACACCAAATCGTCCGGGTTATTCCAGATGGGGCCAGCTTTCAAACGGTTCTCCAGCTGCTTCACCCGCTCGGCCCGGAGATATTTAAAGGCAATGGGCGGCGGCTCGACGGTCCGGGGCTTCCCGCTCTTTGTACTGGGGGCAATGTAGTATCTGCCGCCCTTAACCTTCTCCCGCTGAAGCTGTTGACTTACCGTGATCCGGCCCCGCTCGAAGTCCACCTGCTTCCAGGACAAGCCCAGACATTCCCCCTCCCGTAGACCCGCGAACAGGCACAGGGCGAAAGCGTTGCGCATGGGGGAATCATCAATAGCGGTCAGGAACCGGGGTATCTCACTGTCCGTGAGCGGGCGGATTTCTTTGCGCTCCGCTTTGGGCAGCTCCGCCGCGTCGCAGGGGTTGACCGCTATGATCCCCTGCTTTAGTGCCACGCTGAACGCCTTGTGAAGTACGGCGGACACGTTCTTGACCGTTTTCCCCGATAGGCCCGCTCGCGTCATGGTGTTGTACATGCGCTGGATGTGGAGGCCCTTGACGACCTGGAGCTCCTGGGAACCAATGGCGGGGGTGATATGGTTCTTGATAATGCTCTGGTAGCTTTGGAAGGTCAAGAGTTTTACCTTGCCCGCGCAGAACGTATTTAGCCATTCCACCATCCAAGCCGACACGGTGATTTTGTTCGGAGTCTGGTAGGTCCCCTTGTCGATAGCGGCGGTGATCTGGGCCAGCTTCTGCCTGACCTCCTTCTGTGTGGAGCCGTAGACGCTGCGCTGGATCTGTTTCCCGATCCCCGGGTCCCTGCCCACAGTATACCGGGCTTCCCAGCGCCCGTCTGGCCGCTGGCGGATCGTGCCGCCGCCCTGGGCGTTGCGGGTTGATTTTCTCGGCATTGATTTTCCCTCCAATTTCTGATAGAATGGAGGGGCAACAGGCCCGCAAAGTTTGTTGCCCCTATGGCCGTCCCTGGTGTTGGCAGCACCGGGGGCGGTTCTTTATTGCCCAAATCCCGCAACGTTGCGGGATTTCAAAAACGACAGCGCTGTCGGATTTGCCAAAATCACAGGCGCATGAGAATTTGCAAGGGTACGCTGAAACGCCGTACCGTTATTTTCCTTCCGAGGCCCCTGTAAGCGCGTATAAGGGCGGGGGTGTTCTATGACACGCCATTCGGCGCTAGCGGCACTCCTGGGCCGTTCTAGACCATCTACAGAGGCCCGCGCGGGTCAAGTGAAGTAGCTATCATCACACACGCCTAACACAAGGCCCTGGCACCGCACATCCTCAGCCATAGGTCGGGGCAGGTATGCCGGGTTGTGTGAGATTAGAACGCCGTCCCCCAGCTCCTTGACCCATTGCTGGCCGTCCATGAGGAACACGCCAACTTGCCCGATTTGAATGTTGATTGCTGCCTGGATGAAAAGCCGGTCCCCATCATGGTATGTGGGTTCCATGCTGTCCCCGCTGATCGTGGCCACGTAAGACGCGCCCTGGGGCGGTCGCTTTGTCAGCAGCAGGTTTTCGCCCCATTCGTCCCCGGCTGGCTGGCCACTCCCGGCGCTCATCCGCTGGTGATACTGGGGAAGGTTGAAGTAGATGATTTCTGGGGGCTCATCCTCCCGCACCGAGCGGGCCCGCTCGATACAGCGGGCCTTTTCCTCATCGGCCACCAGGCGGAGCACCCGCTTTCCGTGTCCGTCCAGGCCGTCATAATCCCGAGCAAGCCTCATGGCACAATCTGTATAAAGCGGAACCTCTTTTGCGTCTGCCTCAAAGTCGGCTAAACCTTTTTCGATTAGCGCAAGAATTGCCTGGGTCTGATTTTTTATTCTGTTCTCAAATCTATATGCTTCCAGTTCCTCTAGCTTTTCTTTGCTAATAGCGAAGGTTATTCTCGGTTTTTCTGTCGGCATGCTATCGCCTCCTTTTTATCGTGTATTCATTATATCATAAGTTCATCACTATTTCAACAAAAAGTTCATATCAAACGTGTACAAACGACACTGTAGATTTTTATGCATATATTTCAGAACTTGATTGTTGACATTTCCGAAGTTCTGAAATATAATGACTATTAAGAACCGAGGTTCTTATTTTATGAAAGGAGCTGCAAATAATGACAGATATGCGGCGCGTGACCATTGCTCTGCCTGACGAGTTAGACAGACGAATTTTAAAGTTAAAAGCAGAGGACCGTTTTGTACGGTGCTCCTACTCCGAAGTTGTTCGGAAGCTACTGGAGCATGGCTTTTCTTTGCTGGAAGCCGAGCGGGACAGCGCATAAGGGTCCCACTCGCAACACCCGTCCCAAAGCGATAAAAACAAGCTGCCCCCGTCTGGCCGGGAGCGGCAGGAAAGGAGAACGCCATGAAAAAATGTAACCAATGCGGGGCCTGGATAGATTTTGTGACCACCCAGGCAGGGCGGCACATGCCGGTGGAGCCCCGGCCCGTGTTCGTCAGGACCGACCGGGGGACGGACAGCTTCATCACCCGGGAGGGGAAGCTGGTACGCGGCGAGCGGGCCTTGCCCAGTGTGGAGGGGTTCGGGATCATAGCGGCCTACGTGCCCCACTGGGCGGCGTGCGGCAAGGGAAAGCCCAGGCGGCGTGAAGCCGTGGCCCCCCTGTTCCGGGGAATGGCGGTGTCGGGATGAAAGCAGACCGACAAAAGGTACGGATCGCCATGGAGCGGGCCCGCATGACCGTCCGAGACGTGGCAAAAGCCGCCGATCTTCCGCCTCAGACCGCCGCCGCCATCATCTGCGGCATGAGCGTCCAGCCGGACACGCTGGCCCGGATCGCCCAGGCCCTTGACGTAGGCATGGCGGATATTGCCCAGGGCATGTGCCGCCGGGAGGTGTTGAGCCGTCCCCAGGTGGTGGAGCCGCCGCTGCCAGCCGGACAAGTGCGGGTGGACGCGGTGCGTTTCGCTGAAGCTGTGGCCCGCTCGGGCCTGACAATTAAGGGCTTGGCGGAGCTGGCCGGGGTGACGCCGGGAACGGTGCGTTCCCTCAGTCGGGGCGGGGCGCACAAGGCGGAGACCGTGGAGAAGCTGGCGGACGCGCTGGGCGTGGCCTCTGGCAGAATCATCGAAAGGAAGGGAAATAAATGAAATTTTTCAATGGCCGGTGGCATTACCAGGGCCGTACATACGCCACGCTGGGGACCGCTCTGAGGGCCGTGTGGCCGTCCTGGGAGGTGTAGGCATGGCTGAGCTTACATACAGCGTCACAGAGGCGGCAAAGGCCCTTGGCGTGTCCCGGAGCACCATGTACAACCTGATTCATAGCGAGGGCTTTCCCACATTTCCCGTGGGCGGGCGGCGGCTGATCTCCCGGGAACTGCTGGCAGAGTGGGTGCGGGCCCAGGCAGGAGGGCAAAAAGGAGCCGCCCAGGTGCTGACACACCAGAGCGGCAGGGCGGAACAGAGTTTGACGAGCACTGTTTCCACCTCCAATCATAGCAAAAATAAACGGGGATTGCAAGGAGGTTTTTTGACAAATGAACGAAATTGAGAGAATCCGACGGTATGTCGAGCGGGAGACGATCAGATGGAACAACAGATATGGCATGAATATGATTGAGGGGCTGGAGCTGTCCAGGGCGGCATATGAGGCCGAAGATCTTCCGTTGGAGATCATTGTTTTGGCTTTTAACTATGGCCGAGCCAAAGGATACCGGGCGGCAAAAGCAGAGGGCCGCAAATCTGATACATAAAAGGAACGCCGCCCCCGGTATTCGCAGTACCGGGGGCGGCAAAGGCAGGTCAATTTTCTTGTGGAGGATTTCTTGCCTCCTATGATACCACAGAAACGGAGGATTTTCAAGCATGGGTATTTATAAAATCTGCCCCCACTGCGGGGCCCGTCTCGACCCTGGGGAGGCGTGCGACTGTATTGCCGCCCGCTACGAGTCCCTGACACCGGCCAATCGGGACCGTCTGGATACGTTCGCCATGGAGCTGATCGCGGCGCAGCGGACCTGCTCCGCTGGGGCTGGACGCTGAACGGGATAGGCAGTTATGGCAAAACGAAAGAAAACCATCACGGCGGGCCGCCTGGTGAAAACCATCCTCTACACGGCCCCAGAGCCTCGGGACGGCGAGCGGGCGCGGGCGGAAAAGTCCCGCATGACCGCCGCCGCGCAAAAGGCCATGAACGATAAGACCGCCCGGGGAAAACTGGAAATGCTGATCGCGGCAAATTTCACCGGGCGGGATTTGTTCGTTACCCTCACATACCGAAACGCGGACCTTCCCGCAAATCGGGCCGGGGCTGTGAAGCTCCTCCGCCTTTTTCTAAAAAACCTGCGTAAGCACCGGGCCTTGCGGGGCCAGGTGCTGCGCTATATCTACACCACCGAGGAAAAGCACGGGGAGGCCCGCTTGCACCACCATCTTGTGATGAACGCCGTGGGGCAGGACGTTGAGATAATCCGCAGCCTGTGGCCCTATGGCGGCATCATAGACGTGGAGCAGATTGACGAGAACGATTTTGCGGCGCTGGCCATGTACATCACCAAGGAGAGCGTGGAGGGACGCCCGGTGGGCGCTCAGATGTGGACGCGCAGCCGCAACCTGAGAAAGCCCGCTGTGGAGACCTGCTTTGTGCCGGACGATACCACCTTGACCGCGCCTCCAGGCTGTCACGTCCTGGAGAAGGAAGAGAAAGTTACAGAATATGGAAGCTACTGCTACATAAAATACAGGCTTCCGCCCCCTTCCGCCCCAGGAATGAGCTTCACCGCTGGCCGCAGCCCGAAAAAACAAGCGGCAGCACAATGGAATACCGGCCTCATAGAATCTTGCTTGTAAGTATATATAACTTTAGAGCAGGGCGTGGAGAAAATGGAGAAAGGCCCCCACAAGGCCGCCCCGGTCTGGTATGATATCCCCAGGCCATTTCTTGACCCGAAACGCGGGCGCGTACCCACGCGTGTTTGGCAATTTCCGATCTGACCGCTGATCTAAGCTTACGCCCGCTCGATAAATCGGGCGCTGTTTCCATGCCGACACAGAAAAAGGAGCCGCCGAAGCGGCCCCGCTGTGGTGGGATATGCTGTTGCCGCTCATATTCTACCGCAGGGAGGCCGAGGGCGCAATGAGCAACGAAGAATTGGTGGCGCTGATCCAGGCCGGGGACCGGGAGCAGCTTCCCCGGCTGTGGGCGCAGGTGGAGCGGTTCGTGGCTAAACTGGCCCGCCGCAGGATGGTGGTGACGGATGGATTTGGAGGGGTGGAATTTGATGATTCCTTGACTCTGGCGTAATAGACCCGCAGGAACTTTGCCGCGCCGGCAACTGT